>Ga0307515_10014335_pt1 | contig 14712 bp, 6 predicted proteins | sample 17_EM_MG_FD_194513 | JGI IMG/M metagenome (GOLD analysis project Ga0307515, IMG submission 194513) | Populus trichocarpa ectomycorrhiza microbial communities from riparian zone in the Pacific Northwest, United States - 17_EM | ecosystem: Host-associated > Plants > Roots > Unclassified | place... | reverse complement strand
ACAGCGCTCCACGCGCTGCGACGGCTCCCTACCATCGCCTCTGCACTTGGCCATCATAGGAAACGATTTCCTGACGATGTTTCCACCCGCGGCGACGTGGACGCGTGCAGTAGGGCTTCGCGGGCTATAGTTTAGTTTATAGCCTGCGGAAGGTCCGCTAAAAATTATCGGTACTGTAGATTTCTTCTCTCCTATATATATATATAGAGTTAAAAAAGGTATTAACCCAAAAAAGATTAATAAAAAAAAAGATTAACCTTATAAGATTTATAGGTTTTATACAGAGCTCTAAGACGGTTTGTTATAAACTTAGCGGAAGAGCGATAGTGCTTATAGGTAGTATAAAATATACAATCGGAAGATATACAATTAGAAGGCATTTAGGTAGTAGGTAGGTAGGGAGTAGTATATAGGGCGGTAAATGTAGAAAGTATAGAGTGGTAAGGGGTTAGGGAAGAGTATAATTTAATAGGGTAGTATATAAGGAAATTAGGTAATCTGATCATTTTTTTATCCAATTAAAAACCGTTAAGGCCCTTCGAACAGTATAATATAGATTAGCTACCTTATATTAAGTGAATTAACTCTAAAGATTAAGCTTATATTCCAATATACTATAAATTAAAGGCTTTAAATATATAAGCACGGGCTACCTTCTTATTAGACGTAAATTGCCGTATTAAGGGATATACGTACTTTATTATCATTATATACTAGGATCTATTTTTTACTTATAAATATATTATAATAACATATTTTAAATTTCAACTTACTATCTTTTTAAAAGATTTACAAAAGATTTAAATGTAAGGTATAAGGTTGATAAAAAGATATATTTATAGGTTTTAAAGAACTATAAGACAAATCCTTAAGGAAAGGAATATCTTAGTATAAGGCGTAAAAGCGGTTTCCTAGGTTATATGGTTATATTTATTTATTTATATACTATTATCTAATAATTAATTCTTTAGTAACTACGCTAAATCCTATATAGCTACTACTAAAGCTAAAGACTTATATCTCTACTTATAATTATAAGTGCTTAAAAATAATATGCTTTAATAATAATATATTAATTACTGCTAGTAATAGCTTACAATTTTTATAAAAATTAGTAACTTTGATAACTTTAATATTATATAATACTAGCTAAATTACTACAATAGCTAATATAATTTTACTTAATTTACTTTTAATATTCTTATAGCACTGTCTATATTAGATAAGTGTAAATAACTCTTTAATAGTTATAAGATCCTTTTAAAAGGCTATTACTTTTACTTATAAATAAACGTTATATTAGGTGACGAAGTTACCTCGCCTATATATATTGTTCCGTATAGCCATGCCTAGCATCTTGCTAGTTGCTCGCTTACCTTTTGGGGTTTATACTATTGCTAGGTAGTGCGGAGCCTATTACCTCACATGTTATTAAAGTAAATAAATGTCTTTACTATTAGTGTAGCCCTTTAGTCAAGGGCTTATTTAACAATTTAGAAATAGAAATCATTAAAGGGAAGCCTATACTTCTATTAATATTACTAAAGGAGGCCTTAATAATACAAGTTACTGTATATAAGAAAGTTATAAAGAACATTATAAAGTAATGGCAGCAGTGGAGAATGCTATAAAGCTAGTAGTAGTAAAGGAGGATATTTTAGTAAAGTTAAGTAAACTAGATTTAGATAATAAGAATAATAGCAACAATAATACATACTGCCTTTAAAGATATTAAGGATATTAAAAGTAGAAAATAAAGGAGACTTTATATTAGACTCAGTAATCTAGGCTTTTGTTTAGTAAACTTAATTAAAATTTCCTTTTTTACTTAAACACCTACTATTACTAAGACTTACTATATATAGTATATATTTAATCTAGAGCTGCATCGGAGTCCTGGAGCTCCACCAGCTTTTTAGGGTATAGAGTGGATTTGGTGGTCGAACCCCACTCCCCTCCAATCGAACAAGGTCACTACGTACAACGCGTCACAGTGTATATTATTTAGAGTTCCTTCTTAATCGCCATCTACCTGTATTTATACCTACTAGCCTAATTAGGAAGTCAGTATATAACGATAATAATCAATGAAATCAATTAGAATCAGATAGGGCAATTTTATAAGAACCGAAATCTATAAGCCGATTATGGTTACGTTGATTGCATGCAACCCTAGGCGCAGGACACAAGCGTAGGGCGCGATCTGAACCGCATTAATATACAGCTAGGAAACTGTTGCTAAGGCTGCCAAAGTCAGAGCCGGCGATACCGTTTGCTTTATGCTTGGATTGGTCACTTAGTCGTCTTTATATCAAGACACGGATAACGTGGAACCGAAAAAGGAATTTTTACACGGTGGGAAACTAGCATATTCACTGCGCACGCTTGTATAGATAGTGGCCACAAAGATAATTGATTTGAGGATGTTATCAACCTGCGTGATTTTGTTGGTTGCAGCCCTGCAGCAGCTAAGTGTTCAGCAATAGGCAAATTTTCTGGAAGTCCAAGTGTATTTTTATTTTCCTAAGTTGACGAAGGATGGCTATGTTGAAACCGGTGAAGGAAACCAAGATTTGTACGCTATTTGCGAAGCTGTTCTGATGCAATGAGCCTTAAGAAGTGTCCGCCATAATTAATGAACAGGGGGAGGCGGCGGAAGGTAAAAGTATAACGTAGGTTTATTTCCTAGCAATTTTTGTTTGGCTTTCAAAGCCGCTAGAAAACTTTCCGTGCATAGTCCACTATCAGCGAACCTAGGTCCTATAAAGGCGCTAATAGATCTAGAGGCAACTTGAATTTCATGGCTTGATACGTTCGTGTCTCAGTCATCCAACCCAGGGCAGTCCTCCGAAATCGTACTAGTGATCTGGGAATAAGGATATGGATCTGTCCAGATCAAATTGAAACTGTGCCAACGTCAGTCCAGTTTCGACGTACTGCTCCTACGCCACTTTCATTACAAGACTCATCATATCTACAAACAAATCACAACAGTTTGAACACAATTAACGTACCTATTATCCGGATAATCTGGTGCGTCATCGTCTCCTAACGTCTTTACAATATCGTGCAACGCATCATGCTCCCAACAAATCAGAATATTTCCGCTCCCCTGATATCCATCCACCACATCTTTAACACAGTCCGAGTCATCGCGGTCACAGGTTATATCTACCGTGAGCCCAAGGTCAGACGCAAGCGGCGCCACCGTGTCGTAGGGTCGCTGGCGGCTACCATCTGGAAAAATTAATTCACAACAAATTCGAGATACCCTTCGTGACACTCGCAGCGCTCATGTGCCTAGTCTGATAGAACGATATAGATGTAGCACTATACAGGGAAAAACGAAGAACATACCACTCTTGGGAGTCTGCGCCATTATATGGCCAATGCTGTAGGCTGAGCTAGCCCCAAATACAGACCGCAGACACTGGGCGCGCTGCTGGCCTTCCGCGCTTAGTCCATCTCCGCTGTCTGGTTTTTCACCATGGCGGATAAGGTAAACGGTTGGCTGCGCCGAAGCGGCGGCTGCAACGAGGGCGAGGCTTAATAAGAGAAAATGTTGAAATTTTATATTGCTCCACGGTAAAGTGCGAGAGTAGGCCATGATAGGTCACAAAGATATACACAGCAATGACAACAACACTAATCAGAACAAGGACGAGAACAGAAACCTGAATCCCGCTGCAGTAGAGATTGAAAGAATTTCTGAATATCTCAGCATTTATATACAAATAATTAAAGTCCGGACTTCGCTTTTTGCTACCAAGAATATCATGCGACTCGTGCAATGTCAATGTCATTTCGATGTTGCGATCTGCACCACATGCCAGCCCCCTCCCGTCTCATTCGCTCATAAATAAAGAGCGTCCAATGCTCCTGCCACTTTCAAATAAGCTTATCCGACGAAGTGTTCTCCTTCCTTTTCGTTCTGGCTTCGTATGCATCTTTACTTGTAGAATTCGCGGCGCGATTGGCTTACTACTCAAAATTCCTTTTTTTGCCAACCGTGAGATTTTAATTGAGGATGAAATGAAAGGGCAGGTCAAAACAGGCTTGATAACAAGCAAGCTGTCAAGCCCGCTTTGACTACTCCGAGCACCTTGCACATCGTCACGGACCTTTAGAAGTGCCTTGCACGGGTGCACCTACCATGCACTCTGGCTTGACAGATTGCTGTTACCAAGTCTGCGGTCAAATATAACGTGCCTAGGCGCACCAAATCAGAACAATGCAACCTCCTAAAGAGCAGTGCTCTTATCAATATTCAATATTAGTATAAGGCTCTATTGAATATTGAATATTGAATATAATATAGTCTTAGCATGGTGTTTTATTTAAAAGTAGGCTCCGTACGCCTCTAGGCTCTAATGGAGCTTTAAAATAGCTACTCTCTCGCGACTGCTCTCTCACCACTATCGTCACCTACCATTACCTAATACCAAGCCCCCTCCTTTTTAAAAGGGGTTGTCCCTAATCCCTTACCTATTCATGCCTTAGGCCTCAATAAAAACCCTCAAAAACTCCCTAAAAAAGGAAATAAAATAGTAGAGAAAGAACGTCTTAATTATATGTAATAAGAGCTATTGGGTATAATATATATACGTTATTGTAATACATGATAAAAAGGGACTTTAACAGCCGGTTAAAGTTATCTAATTAGTTAGATTTTCCTTACTAAGACTTTCCCTTAAATAATAATAATACTAGTTTTCGTTTACCGCTTTTAACTAACCTAATAGCGATTTTCTATCTATAAGGGTATATATATTAGATCCCGCCACAGTCACAATAGATTTGCGAGGACTGTCTATCTTTTAACTATCTGGCGACATAGACCGGGACATGTTATACCATCCCTAGGATAGAAAGGTAGTATATCCAAGAGTTAGCGTCACTGCCAAGAGGCTGATAACGTAAGCAGTCAGCGAGCTTATAGAGTTATAACAGTCAGTTAGCTATAAGACTGCAGCTAGCTAGCAGCTCGCTACCTTAGTGGTAAGATTTAGTAGTTACACTAAGCAATAAGAAATCTATAGGAATCACTTACTTAACTATAGTAAATAAAGCATTTTCCCTAATATCTCTATTACGCGCTATAAACCCGCTCTCCTATGCCACCTATATAAAATATAAACGTTATTATATTTTACGCGTTAGTTAAGTAGTAAAGCTTCTTCCTTTACTTCTTCCTCTACTTCTTTTTTATTAAATCTATAATCTATATATTACTTAACTCCTTTAACACCATATAGAGTTTATAGATTACCTACTTCCTCCCCTTTTCTAATTAACAATATATAAGGGATATTATTGCGATTACCTTAGGTTACCCTTAGGGCAACCCCTAAACACCCCTTAAATAGCTATTGGTTATATACTAGAGGCATATACTTATAGTATATAGTCTCTATAATCCTAGAGGCCTTACCTCCTTAAGGATTTGTCTCCTTTATAATCTATCTATTTCTATAATTATGCCTTATAGCCCCCTATTTATAAAAAATATTAAGTATATAAAATCCATATGCATAAGCTATAAGGTTTACTTAAATTAGTCCCCCCTACTAGTAAGCATAGCGATATTATATTATAAATTTAATTACAGATCTCCCGCTATTTAAGGATATATAACCGACTACTAGCACCATGTTAAGACATAAGGATGCTGCCTAGAAGGCAGCATTAGCACTACCTCGTATACGGTTAAAATAAGTTGTAGACTCTAGAGTTAAGGGTCTACTTTTATACATTTATATTACTTAATTTCCATAGATTTAGAATTAAGTCGTTCGTTTAATTCCCACACTGCGAAGCTCATAGGATAAGTAAAGACGAATATATAATTCGGTCCTCGTACTTATTAATAGGTTTTTAAAGTACGTTTAATACCTTCCTATTAACAAAATAATTAATATATAAGCGCTTAAAACCTAATTAGGAGGAAATACTATCTTAAAGTAGATTAGCTATGCTTTATTATTACTAATAAAGGCAGCGCCTTTATAAGCTAATACTAGTTAGATCTATGCTTTTATTTAAAGATAGACCACTATTATAGTACGGCTTTTTATCTTTAGATAGATAGGTAAACGGAATACTAGAACTAGAAACTAGAGTCTTATTTATATATATATTTAAACTATTGGTAAGATAATTAATGCAAGCTACTTCTATATACAAAATATGCTTATAACTTAAAGCAATATATATTGTATTAGTTTATGCCTATCTAGATTGCCTATAGTGTCCAACTATTAGGATTGAATAGTATACCTAATAATTACTAGCTAAGGCTATATAATTAATTATAGGACCTTGCTAGGAAGTCTAGGGATATCTACTAGAGAGTATAAGAGTACCTTAAGGTATAAGAGGATTAATAGAAGTATAAAGTAAAGCCTATAAGATGCGTAGGAGTAGTAGAGACTTTAGTATAACTAACAATACTAGGCTAAGCATTTTAGAGTATGTGACGAGGTTCTATTACGTTTAATAAATATTAAGATCCATTAACTATTAAAGAAACTCGATATAAGATGCCTAGGTCCCTTTTAAATTAAGGAATAAATTAGTAAGCTAGCCTACTGTCTCTAACTACCCCTATCTATAGCCTATATATATCTAGTGTTTTATATAAATCGACTAGACCTATAGTATAAAATATTGCTAAAAAAAACCTCCGTTTAGGCCCAATTAAATACCCTAAAGTAGTAGGCGAGCGGTATAAGGTTAAAGCTATACTATACTATAAGTTTATTAGGAATAAGCTTTAGTATAAAGTTAAATAGTTAAGATAGCCCACTAAAGACTTTATATAGAAACTAGAGGATTACCTTAAGTATTGCAAAGATATTCTAGAAGAATATTAGGATTAAGGCCTATAATCAACTAAGCGTAGAGAGTATTCTAATATGATAGTATTATCGCAACCTAAAAAGAAAACTCGTGGTAGGCTGCGAAAGGCCCTAAAGAGTAAAAAATAGGTAGCTACTATAAAGTAGTAAATCGGATATAAAACGGATACGCTTTAAAAACTATATGGGTTAAAGCTATAGCCTAGGGCAGAATACGTCCCTAGCCTTTTTACGTATATAGTATAGGAATTAATAGGGTATTTTACTAGAATTATATTCCTTATAAGCTCCTAAGTCCTCTGTAAAAGTCTTACAAGACCTTTTTAAGCACTATTTAAGGTCTTTAATTACTATTATATATAAGAACCAATCTTAAATTCTATAAGTCTAAACTATAAATACTTAATTTAAAGCCAATACACCTTATCCTTAGAAGTAGGATTAGTATCTATTAGCCTACTAAGTAACAGCTAACGGAAATAGGATTCTTTAGTAGGGATATAAGCAGATATAGAACTAGGGGTAGGATAATAAGGTGTAGTAGGAGCGGAGATTCTTAAACGCTTAATACTAATATTAGGTCTAAACTAGTACTAATAAAGCTCCTAAGGCGTAAGCTTATAGTCTATAAAGATACGCTTAAGCCCGAAATAAACAGAGTGTAAGGCATATTGCCTAGGTGTACGGTAGGGAGCAGGCAAGCCGAGCATGAGTTACAAGGAGAGTCGATGGAAGAGGACGATATGGCAAAGAGTATGGCAATAGCCTCGTACGGAGACGCACCGATGAGGAGGGAAAGGGCTGCAAGCCCGAGTAAGGGTCAAAATAACCCTTATACGGAGATATTAGCTAGTTAGTATAGTCTAGAACTACTAAAACCTCACTTACCTATTAGCTAGGTACCTAAAGGGTAACCTACCTAATAACGTATTATATTATACTCTTTAGAAACTTAACGCGTATATATAAACTCCTTCCTATTAGCGACTTAGTTAATTAAGGCATAAGCACGGCAAAAGAGACGCGTAAGCCTATACAATTGGATTGTCTATAAATAAGGATCCAAAGCTAGAGAAAAGGAAAATAAAGGAAAGGACACGCAGCGTTGCTTAAAGTCTTATATAATCTTCTAGTTACGTAACTACAGCTGTCTGCCAAGTTCTGCCGCAATCTGCCGGTGCCGTAACATTACCCCCCCTCTAAAAAAGCCTATCCTTAGGCTTTGTAGTCAGTGCTCTTATCAATATTCAATATTAGTATAAAGCCGTATTGATATTGATATTGAATATTGAATATAGGTATGGTGTTTTAATTGAAAGCAGGCTCCCCCGGGGTCTAGTAGAGCTCCAAAATAGCCGCTCTCTCGCGACCGCCCTCTTACTGCTATCGTCACCTTCGCGACCCTTGGCGTGGCGTAGTAGATCTCAGCTGCTCTCTAGATTCTGCCAAGGACTCCGAAGCCTCTTATACCACATCCATCGCCATAAGCCTCCCTCTGGCGGTAATATTACTTAGCAGCCAGCTCTTCAAGCACTCCGTGCGTTTAATATTGGTACTCCCTAGGATCGCGGGTAATCTGCCGCGTAGAAGTAGCTAACTGGCGCCTTTTACGAGGCGACTTTGGGGTAGTGTATTTAGTGTAGAGTCGCTTGATGCGTCGTTGCCGCCAGAGTGGGTAAACCAATTAGAATCAGGTTCAGAAATAGGATAGGATATATCACCGTCTTCAATTACGTTGGTAGATGAGGGGGGTATGGCGTTGATCAAAGGTAGAGTGTCGGGGGGAGGGGGCGTGAGCTCTGGGGGGGTGCAAAAATTGACGACGTTGAGCGCGATGACTTGCAAGATCTAAATTAATATTTGGTAATTTTTACTTTCTATAGGTTTACCTAACAAATTTGAAATGAGCACGTATTGTAAGGCGGCCGGAGAGTTATTTACCGATACATTTTACCACCTCAGCTCTAAAAATATTCAATATCTTTCAGTATTGAACACATTGTATTGATATTGATAAGAGCACTGTTTGTAGTTATTGCTATAAACGAGGCACTAAAAGTTAGTTAGATTAGCTGCTAAAAGCCTTAGCAAAATAAATCCGGCTAATTAGATAACTTTAACTGTATAGTCGAAGTTCTATAATATCCATAAATCTTATATAACCTGCGGAATTGGGTAGGCTTATATTAGGGCCTTAGGGCGTTCTTATCCTTATACTCTTTTAGTAACTTATTATCTTAATTATACTAGTATTCCATCTATTTATTTAGGTACTTTAGCGGTCTAGGTTAGTTAGGGTAACGGTTATAAAACTCCTAAAGCTTATAGGGACTACCTATAGAGTTTTATATAGGGTACTATATATGGTCTAGGTTATATCCTGTTAGTAGAAGGGGGGTACTTGGGCAGTCTCTTTGAGCTCGGCGACGTGTTACGTGACACACTACACGGGCCATCTTCTCGGGCGATCGAGCCCCTTAGATTCTCCCTTATAGAGTATTATATATATCATTTCCATTAGCCTACTCGGCGTCTAACATATCCTTTTTAATTAACACAATACTTTAACGTTCCTCTCGCAAGTTTCTAGGCTAGTATTTCTTTAATTTCCTATTTACTGTCGCTATTAACTTGAATTGGTAGGGGAGGTTTATTCTTTTTCTAGGTAATAGGTTATTTATAGCTTTCCATAGCTTACCTAGCGAGAAAATAGGGTGGGCCTTAATTAAATCTAGGAGCTCTACTTTATATAAGTTGCCTATCTTTTTAAGGACCTTATATAGTCCTACTATCTAATAATCTAGCTTATAGCTAAGCCGTTCCGTCTTTTAGTTTATTATTATAACCTAGACCATATTGCCTGCGGTAAGGTTAGGCTCACGCCTATCCCTTGACACGGCAATTTGGGTCCTTAGGTTATCGATAAGAATCAACCAATTAGAAAAGCTAGGTTAATATAAATATCCAATTGAATCCAGTCGTCAATATAAGCGAACTTGACAAAGGACCCTGCCGTGTCAAGGGATACTTATTTATCTACTATTTTATTAATTTCTAGGCCTTTTTTAGATTTATATAGGCTACTATCTAAGCTTCTTTTAGGCGCTTAGCGTACTACTAAGCTTCCTTATAAGATAGTTTTTTATATACGGTTTAGGGTCCTTTTAATCTTTTCTAGTTAAAGCTAATATAGGGTAAATAGCATATTTCTAGTTAAATAGGGGCGAATCCATTAGAGTTGTAGGGTAGAGTTACTTAGGTATAGTCTAAAAGGGGTAACAGTTTAGCCTAGTTATCTTAAAAGTAGTTAATAAAGGGCCGGAGCCTCTAGTCTAGGTATTAGTTTATAATCTTTATCTAACTATTTATTTAGGGGTAGTATGCTATAGAAAGCTTTAGCTTAATGCTTAAAATCTAGGTAAACTTGTTCTAAAAGGCTAATATAAACTATAGCCCGCGATTAGATATAATAGTATGTAGTAGTCCGTAAATTTAGTAGATATAGTAAATATGCAGTTAAGCTACCTCTTTAACATTAATATTCTTATAATAGGGAATTAAAAATAGGCATTTACTAAAGCAGTTAATTAGAATTATAACTATATTATATCCGTTATAGTTTATAGATAGCTTATAGAGGTCTATAAAGATATATTACTAGGGGCGGTTGGGTATTAAAAGGGGTTTTAATAGTCTTAGGGTTTTATCTTATAGAATTATAGACCTATAGTAACCATTACAGTTCTATATATAATAGTTAATATCTATAACTATTCTAGGCTAGTAATAACGGTTACTAATAATCTTATAGATTTTTTTTTAAATAAGCCGTAGAGACCTAGGTATATGCTTCGGCGATAAGTTAAGTCTATAAATTCTATTTCTTTGCTACTACTAGCCGTGCCTAGTGCTTAAATAGTCCATTTTTAAGGGACTGTAGGCTAGTAGTGTCCTTTGCCTTTTTGCGGTACTCCTGTAGAGAAGGAGCCGTATAGTTTACCTATAGTAGTTTATTAATAAGATTAAGTTCCATAGAGTTAATAGGGCATATCTCAGTTTCTAAAGATTTTATACTTAGTTCTACCTATATCTAAGGGTTAAGGTACTCTAGTTATAGTAGCGCCTGGCTCTATAATAAGATCTTTACGGCTACCTGTTTATCTAGGCCCTATTCCCATCTTACAAGTACATTCGCTCGGTTTATAGCGCCTAGCCTATATATAATTAGGAAGTTAAACTAGCTCTGGGGGGAGCTCGGGGGAGGTGCAAAAATCGTCAATATTAACGATGTTGTGCGCGATGACTTGTAAGATCTAATTTAATGTTTGGTAATTTTTACTTTCTATAAGTTTACCTAATAAATTTAGAACGCGCACGTACCGTAAGGAGGCCCAAAAGTCATTTACTAATATATCTACCTTATCCTTACCATCTTAACTCCAAAAATCTTCAATATTCAATATCTTTCAGTATTGAACATATCGTTTTGATATTGATAAAAGCACTGATGTATACATCAAGAAGTCGTCGTCAGCTTCGATGTATTTGGTTAATCAGTTAGAGCTTCAAACGTCAGTCGTTTGATCAAGGACTGATGTGACTTCTGAGGTTTCATAGGTCGACAATTGGGAACTGAGGCATAATTTATGGTAGGTCAGGGTGGGCCGGTAGCGGAAGTGGAAATACATAAGTCTTCCCTCTCCTAATCGAGTATGTAAGCTAGGCATAAAATGTTACCAACATTCCGGACTCTTAGTTTAAGTATCGCAAACAAATTAATTCAACAGCCGCACCTATTGTCAGATGAAGATATGCCAAAAGAATTATCGTTGTAAAGCTCGAGCTTCTCTAGAACTAGTTGTAGGTATTGTAGAGGAACTGGCGCCCCTTATCTTTATAATGAAAATTTAGAAAACAGTGGCCGACCCGAACAAAACGGTTTATATCAAGGAATTTTCTAACCTTACATGAACTAAAATGTTCAGTTGATGAGCGACGAACAGACACGAGAGCCCTTACGGCGCGAAATAAACGTGCTTTGTTTTGGGATGGGCGCGGTCGATGTGATGGATGAATTTTCGTCTCTAGTGTCGCGAGGGATTTACAACTCTATGCAGCGGTGGCGGCGGCAGTGCATACGGAGGATTTCTTGTCGTGTATTGACGGCCTCCCTAGCTAATCAGGCATCTGGCATTCAAGCATCGATCCCCATACTCTCGAGAAGCTTCCCTAAGCTGCCACGCCATTCATTCACTCTCACTTGAGAGGACCCGGTCGCGACTTCCTTCAGCTTACTCGCCTCACCACTTTCGAGCTGTCTCATCGTGGCATCCATATATTCATTGAATAGCATTGGCTTTGGTGCCTTCCCCCCCATTATAGCATTGAGACGGTCCCGAAAATCTGCATCCAATGTGGTGTCCACGTATGGTGGTGCGATCTCGATCACATTGACCTATGAGAATAACGCTGTCAGCATCAAATGGCGTTATTCTTGAACGGCAGATCACCTACTTGCGCCCCGGTAGGCTTCAACTGCTGTCTCAGAGCAACGCAGAACGCATGTACACCTGCCTTAGCGGAGCAGTACACAGGATAGGGGCCCATCGGGAGATAGGCAAGGCCCGATGAGGTGAAGACGATGTTGGCATCTGGGTTGTTGTAATTGGTCAGCACTTATGATGTAGCCAGAGGCACGTCGTACGCCTGTAGAGTCGCGACTACCCCAATACAGGAAGGATCATGGCTTACGTTTGCCAGCTTTGGCCCTTTCGATCAGGTACGGAACCACCAGTCTCGCTAAGACGATAGGTGCGGTAAGGTTCGTGTTGATCTCATCGATGATGTCCCTGTCTTGTGTCAGTCAACTGGTATTGAGCAAGTAGAGGCCGCCATGCCACCAACGCAGCAAACCGGCCGACTATTCGGACCTGCCCAGTAGGCGATGGAACTAAATGGACTGAGGTACTCACTCGTTGCTTTGCGTGCTTGCGTCGGCAAATGAGGGGCTCTTCATTATGCCAGCGTTGATGAACACAGTATCAATGTCGAATGTCTTGAGCAGCTCGTCGACCTTTCCGGGCAGAGCTGCAAAGTCCGTGATGTCGAGCTGGCGAGCATCGACTCGAGACCCAAGGCTCTGCTGCAGTGCTGAAAGACGGTCTTGCCGGCGACCGGCGACGATGAGATGCTTTCCCAGAGTGTGAAACCGTCTTGCGAAACCTTCACCGAGACCTGAGGTCGCTCCGATGAGGAGGACTGTGGACATTGAGGAAGTCATGGTAGGTGATGTAATGCGTTGATATGCAAGACTGACTTTTCAGATCTATTGTATGTTGTTGGCTTATGGTTCATTTAACTCTGCAAGAATGCTACTTTGATTGCTTTGGTGCTGGAGGCTTGCCATTGCTTATACTAACGCAACATCTCAGCTCATGGACTCATCGGCTCGGACATCCTTTTTCAAGATCCGAGTCGCCTGCAGGCTGCCTTGGCAGACGTGCTGTTCCTGCATATAAAATATCTGCGTGTCGAGGTAGAGAGTGCTTTGCTTCGGGTTGATAATCGGTCAAACGCGCTCCTTCGGCTCCGAGCGGCAGGATAACAACTCCGAGGCGTGTCTAAAAGCCGAAAGCCCGAGTAGTCAACGGACATCATTGTACATTTGGTGTCCACTATAGAGGCACGATGTCGTCTCATACCTACGCTATTTTGTTGCGGAGTGTTGTTTGCAACAGTAAATTAAAAACATTCTCCACGAGATGGGTGAGAAGGCGCAAAAGGCTTTGAAAACAACGCTTTCGAAAATTGACCCTCTTCGCCTCGCAAGAAAGGCCTGTCGAGCCCCAAGCAGGACCGGAGAACAAAATACCTTCTTTGATCTATTAACCCGTTTCAGCCCTACTGGACTGGGAATGCGGGTGGCGCTATCTACACTAGCTGCATTAGGATATTCCCAGCTCGGCGTCTATTATGTACTGTTCGAACTTCGGTTTTTCCCGCACTGTCACTAAGCCTTCTATTTACCCGTGTTCATGAAGAACAAGACCGAACATAACAAGCATTGTAAGTTCTCAGCTTTCTTGTGGTAGTCTGCTGGCTCTTTTACCGTCTGATTCTGTTCCTGTGGACATTTCATTTCCCTGATTGCTCCTGTTGGTGTGGTATTAATAAAGAATGAAGAGCATCTTTCCCGCGAGTGGGGTGCGGGTCTGCAGCCGATCCTGCTCGCCCCGGATCGGGGGCGTCCAATCATGCCGCACAATTTTGCCGTGGAGGCTCGGCCTCGATAAAACCTCTCAACCGCCGAGGCTTTCCTTTATGCAGTGACGTGTCAGCACTTGTTAATTCACAGCCTAACGCCTCCACGTCTGAGGCACCAGTCGCTTTCTAGCTATGCGTTAATATTACGTTCGTTTATTGCGGAGCGAGCCGGATAAGATCTTTCTATAAACTCTCCAAAGTAATGTACATATCATTAAACATTATCATATACATATCCTCCGCGGCACCCAAATAGCTTATTAGGCGGTTCGTACGACCAGCGGCCGAATCCAATTACCAATCCCCAAGCCCACCGTAAAAAAAAAACCTGTCATGAACAAGAGCACTCCAGAGATTTCCAAGGCTGCCTTGTCCGAATGCTCTCCAAGACTATGTCCGCCGTCGGCCGTTCTTCTCGATCTATCTCCAGCATCGGCTTGACGCAAGCTTGGTACATGAGCTTAGTCGTAGTCTTCGCGTCATCAAACCACCGCTCAGTCTGCCTCGACGACCGGCTATACAGCAGAGTCTCCCAGGACTCCTCCGCCCCTGCTTGCGCTCTTGCAGCCATTTCCTGCCGCAGGCAGAAGTC
>Ga0307515_10014334_pt1 | contig 14712 bp, 5 predicted proteins | sample 17_EM_MG_FD_194513 | JGI IMG/M metagenome (GOLD analysis project Ga0307515, IMG submission 194513) | Populus trichocarpa ectomycorrhiza microbial communities from riparian zone in the Pacific Northwest, United States - 17_EM | ecosystem: Host-associated > Plants > Roots > Unclassified | place... | reverse complement strand
TTATTTTTTTTATTAAAAAAGAAAACGGGAAAAGAAAAGAAAAACTAAAAATTAATGAAAAAGAAAAATAATGTTCTGTTTCTAATTAAACACACTCCTGGTCTCTTTAACAATTGTTTATATATGTATATTGCAGATTTTCTGGCAAATTGTATAATCGCTTACCTTGGTAAGAATTTTTCTCTCTCCAAATTAACAAGGTGCATATTAGATTAGACGTGTGGATTAATTACTTTGGGATATATAGATCATTAGCTTGCATATTAAACTTAACAAAGTATTTATTAATAACTTTTCTATTAATTTCTATAGATTAATTGTGAAAATGAAACTAAAACATCAAAGGTTGTGGAATATTAGAGATAAACAGATCTTCGAGGCTTTGCTTTCCAAGAATATTATGTGAACTCTCTAACTTCTAGCTAGCTAGTTAGGATCCTAAGAAACTGTATGTAAGATGACAATGAGCTGCTAAGTATGAAGTGGATATCCGGTTTAATATATACCAAAAATGCATGACTCCTTCTATATATATTCCCCAATAAAGAGCACAATCGAGGTCACGTAGGAGCTATTTAAAATAAAGGAATACTTTAATTTTCTGGAAAATTGAAGTTAAAAAAAACCTAGAACTTTATGTTCAAATGCAATATAGTTTTTTTTTTCTTTTATATACATGATTTTTTTAGCAAATTGAAATATTAAAACTTTTTTTTTCATTTTCATATTTAATTAGTATCGCAAACTTATCTTTTATTGTAAAAGCTAATATAAAAACTTTTTTGAGTTCGCGGCTTTTTAAAAATATTTTTTAATTTTAATGAAATAAAATTAATATTTTATAATTAGATTATCACAAATACAAAATATTAAGATAATTATAAATTATAGTTTTGAGATTTTTATGGAAAATATTTATAACATTGATGTGTTTCTTATTTTTGGTAAAAAAAAATAAATATTTGTTTTTAACAATTGAACATATTTTATAATGTTTTATTAGAAAAGAAAAGAAAAGAAAAAAGAAAAAAGAAAAAAGAAAAAGAAAAATAGTTTCATGTTTCTAAAACACATCTTTAACAATTGTTTTTTTTTTCCAGGTTTTCTGGCATCTTGTATAAAAGGATTCCTTGGTAAGAATTTTTCTCTCTCCAAATTAACAAGGTGCATATTAGATTAGACTTTGGGATAGATAGATCATTAGCTTGCATATTAAACTTAACAAGTATTTATTAATAACTATTTTTTATAATAAAACTATTTAGTTCAACATAAGATCTCCATGTGTAATTATTCTTTTTTTTACCATCAATATTTGAGAGGTAAATGACAATATCTCTTCGTTGACATCTCTCTTTGATTCTGATAGTGTTAAGTGCATAGTTATCAGCCAATTTATTTAAAGATAGACCATACTCTTTAGTTTTATCATCTTCAGCTGTAATTCCATCATTATTACCTTCTTCCGCATCCATAAACTCTTCCCTCTCCTCTTCTACCCCATCTATATCATATGTATTCCTTTCATATTACACTGATTTTCAAGTGCATACTTCTCTTCACATCTAAAACATTGCCTTAGCCTCCCCTGGATCTGCTCATGTGAAGTCTTAATAAGATGTTGCTTTGAACTATGTGACACTACTATTTTAGAATGGTTAGATTACTTGGTTGTCTGCTGATACCAATATAAGGAACAATTTTTAGATTGAATCTGTTCTTCTTGGCAAGTATTATTGAATTCCTCTTGCCATTTAACTAGATCAAAAGCTTGCGTCAAGATTGTTGGGTCTTAGGATCTTTTGCATTGGCTTGATGTCATCTTTGAGTACACTTACGAAGCTAGAAATGTTATAAGACTTTCTGGTAGTGATGGATTTAAGATAATAATTAAAGATTTGATCAGTTCTTCAAATCTCTTCATATATTTCTCTACACTTTTATCCTACACTAGTTTATTACACTTCTCCACCACATCATCTATACTACAAACCTCATGCAAATATGGTCCTTGTAAATTCCTCCTAGTTAGTTACTTATTGCGTAAGCTGCTTCTATCTTGACGTTCATGTTCTCGATGTCCTTCTTACTACTAACCAAAGCCAGTGATTGCGTAGTTTTATAAAACTATGGAACTTTAAAAGATTGAAAGATTGCACATATATGGGAAATTTCTCTAGGATTTATTTAAATGTTTTATCTTCTTAGTTAGGTTTTTTTTTTTTTTTGTGTTTTTCTTCTCAAAGACTAGTGAAATATTCACGGATTAACTTTTATAAACTATTTGCTAGGAGGAATGATGGATGAGAGGGAAATGATTAGGATAGAGGGATTGAATGTATCTTTCATTTAGCAAGCAGGATCACAAGGATCTAATTAGAAAGGATTGGATATTATTTTTAAGCCTTCTGATTTAGATGGAGTGTCTCCTCCCTTCAAATCCTTTGCAATTCATTTTATTTTTTATTTGGATGAATTATTGATCTTCATCCTTTTGCTCACTTATCAGGCAACATGAGATGAATGGTAAGTTACATCTCTCATCTTCATCATTTCACTTATCCAATCCACCATTCTTCTAATTCATCCCTCCTGATAAGGGGAATGATTTTGGATTGGATAAATTGAGTAAGAATTAAAGAGATCTGTTTAATTCTTTTTAAAATTCCTTTTAATGTTTAATTATTTCTCTATATATTGATTAAGAGAGAGTGGACATAACTGGATTTTTGAAACTTATGTGGCTTATTGAGTTGGGCAGTGTCTAACGCAGTTATCCGAAGCAACTCCAACTATCCTTAACATTACTATTATATCATTAATATTTTGTGTTGTTTCTTTTTTAATTTTTCGGTTGTCCTCTTGTTTTTATTTGGCAGGCTATAATATTCATGTGTTCATCTCTTCATATTCATTAAACTTAGTCATTGTGCTGCTCTCTGCGCCACCTGTCCTCATTGGTAAGTATTTTACTTTGCTTATTTGGACTAACTGTGAAACACATAAATGTATGTATATCAGACGCACAACAAATTCACCTTAAGACAAGCACTATACATGACCAAGAAATAAAAATGAGAGAAAATTAAGTGCTAGAATTTATCTCCAAGTTTTGATACTTTATTATGGTTTATCCCTTAGAATTAGCTTTATTTCCATCACTTTAGTTGATGAAAATAAGTCCTTCAAACCGAAAATATTTCTTATGTAATTCTTATATAACAATTTCATTTTTGTTAACGGCAAATCAGATTTATACTATTTTTGCCTCAAATTAATTATATATATTAATATTCTTATAGTTTTTTATTTCAATTATAAATAATGATTTCACTACAATGGAAAGAGAATCTTTTAATCATATAATAGCCCGAGAATTTTAAAATTTTATAGTGTTTCGTTTATTGTTCGTATCATAGAACTGCATAAATACTATTATGTTTGCATCTTCAAAAGGTATTTATTAGAGCTTTTTTCAGAAGGTATTTATTAGAGCTTTGAGGGAGTCAGTTTTTAAAATTGAAGAAATAGAATGCAGTACACAAATTTAGAAGTTAAAATATTCATATTAAGGACTTTTCATTAATGATGAAAAAAAATATAAACGCTAATGGATAAAATAAAAAATTTAAAGAAAAACATGGGCCAAATTATGTGTATGCTCACACAAATAAACACACCCTAAAATAAATGAAATACAGAATTATTTTTTTATGATAAGCATTTGTTTTTTTGAGAAAAATATGCTTTCATGGATACACTGTTAAATTGGAAAGGACTCTACAACATAATGAAAGTCACATTTCTATTCAGATAAAAAAAAAGATGTGGAAATCTAATAAAAAAAAATTGTTTGTTTACATCATTGATTGTTCTTGTGATGTATTTATGCAGCGACATATCATGTACTGTTATTTTTGTGTGGGCTTCCATGTCTTATAATCTTTCTGGTCTACAAATGGCGAAGAAGACATTTATCCATGTATGACAACATTGAAAAGTTCTTGCAAAGTCTTGATAATGATCTTATGCCAGTAAGGTACTCTTACTCGGATATTAAAAAGATAACAAACGGTTTTAAAGACAAGTTGGGTGAAGGAGGTTTTGGCTTAGTGTATAAGGGAAAGCTTCGTAGTGGAGGTTTTGCAGCTGTAAAAATTTTGAGCAACTTAAAAGCCAACGGACAAGATTTTATCAACGAAGTTACCACTATTGGAAGAATTTACCATGTCAATGTCGTGCGACTCATAGGCTTCACCGTCGAGGGTTCGAGGCGTGCTCTTATATATGAATTCATGCCTAATGGGTCTCTTGATAAGTACCTTGTTTCTCGACAAGGTAGCATCTCACTAAGCAATGAGAAAATGTATGAGATTTCTCTTGGGGTGGCTCGTGGAATTAAATATCTACATCAAGGTTGTGAGATGCAAATTTTGCATTTTGATATCAAGCCTCATAATATTCTTCTTGATGAAAAATTTATTCCAAAACTTTCAGATTTTGGACTAGCAAAATTGTACCCGACAGATAATAGTATTGTGTCCCTTACTGCGGCTAGAGGAACGATAGGATATATGGCTCCTGAATTGTTTTACAAAAATATTGGAGGCGTCTCTCACAAAGCTGATGTCTATAGTTTTGGGATGCTATTAATGAAAATGATTGAAAGAAGGAAGAACTTGAATGCATTGGCGGATCATTCAAGTCAAATTTACTTCCCTTCCTGGATCTATGACCAAGTTAGCGAAGGAAATGATGTTGAACTAGGAGATCATGCCACAGAGCAGGAAAACGAAACAACAAAGAAGATGATTATAGTGGCATTATGGTGTATACAAATGAGGCCAAATGATCGTCCCTCAATGCATAATGTTGTGAAGATGCTTGAATCAGATGGTGAATCCCTACAAATGCCTCCTAAGCCTTTTTTCACTCCACATCAGATGCCAAAAGATGATGATACGGTTAATCTAGTAAAGTTATCTGATCCACCCAATGATGATATCGACTCTTCATATCAGTTTGGTCGCTAATGATGAAAATATATTACTTAGTGTGTTTATTAATTTTGATTAAGGACTAACTATATGCATTATGTAAGTGTTTAAACTTTATTGATTGTATCGATTAATTGAATATTGTTATCTGTTAAAATCCAATCAAGTATTTATAACAATCACCGAATAATTTTCCATGTTTTTAATCGAAAGGGTTTTTATTCCCCAAATAAATATAGGCAATTTTTTTCTTCTTTTTTTTCTCCAAAGTTCTATAACTATTGTTGATGCATGGTATGTCTGCGGGTCTCACTGAACTGATGCAAGCTTTGTTGGTTGTTAATTTTGTGCATAATCTCCTTCTTTGCACAACTAACATAAACCAGAGTATGCATAACTTATTAGGTTGATGTTTACATCGTCTTTTTGAATGACTGAATGTGCAAATGGAACATTTTACTTTATACAAGTTTTTATTAGACTCTTCAAATATTCTTGTCAGAGCTTCCACCTTCATCTTATGCCACTTTGGCCAGTTCCTTCCCACTTATTAATTTGAGTTCCTTTTGTCTCATTAATTCCTCTTATCGCGGGGTCGCGTTGCGACATCATCGACGATGACGGGGGCTTTTGTTGTGTCTCCTAATGAGATATGGTGTTGAGAAGGTTTTTTTTATTTAATCATAAAATTATGATTAAAATTTAGGAGTCACCACCTAGTATTATGGTTACTAGGAACCTATGGTCTGGGAGAGTCTCAGTAAGAGACTGGTTGTGCAAGGAAAAGACGCATCACCCCCAATACACCTTAACATTTTTGCTTGATTGTTTTTCTTAGTCAAGTTTCTATCCATTGGTCTCGTCTACGGTTCAAGATAGATCTATCTTCTTGAGAGAGTCTCTACCTTATTGAGTTAAATCATAACCGCTCTAAAGCCAAAAATTAGCATCGTATTTTTACACCTTGTATCTTTAATACCTAAGAGTGTACTTTATCGTGTAATTTTACACCACACGGATATTAAAGTCTACATCTAGACCCTAAATTTTTTTTGAAAAAGGGTTTTTGATATTTTGACCAAACATTAATGGATGATCATAAACTGGTTATGATATCTATTTTTTTTGGAATTTCAAAACATGAGAAAGATGCAATTTTTTTTGTCTTTTTAATGAAATATATATGATTGGAAAATTTTAGGATTTTGGTCGTGTGAATGAAAACAAAATATTTTGTTTATTTTATTTTCAAATGAGAAATTAATTTAAAAGTTTTGCATTTTTTTGAATTTTTTGAAATTTTTTAGAAAAGTTTCAGAGAAAACCGGGTATTTTAATACCAGATCTGTATCTTATAGTGTAAGTATACAAACCTGATATTATGCAAAATTGGTGGGAAAATATGCGAGAAAATCATAAATATTTTGAAAGGATTTTTGAAAAAAAAAATTGGAATTTTTTGTTTTGTTTTTTTTTAAAAAAATATAATATTATATTAATTAGATATTATAAAATGAGGGTTGGGTTGGCCTAGCTAACTGGGGCGGGCTCAGCCCAAAAAGGGGTTGGGTCGATCTCGACCCAACATATTTTTTATTGTTTGGGTCGGAACCGGCCCAACCACTTGGATGGGATAGGTCCAGTCCATAGAGCCCATCGACCACATTAATTATTTTGCAGAATGTGAAATGTTCATGTTCTGCATGCAACTGAGAAGTTGTAGATCGTGGGAAGTTGCAAATCGTGGGGGGAAACAGAGGGAAGAAAAAGGAAGGCCACCTGTGTGGAGGGGATGTAGTTTTTGTCACTGGCCTGACGTGAAGTGGTCAGAGGTGCCGGTGGAAGAAATGGTGGCGGTGTTGGCTGCCTGTGGATGAGGAAGAAAGAAGAAGAAGAAGAAAATTTACAGAGGGGAGAGGGAGGAACTCGCAGTGGATGCCCCTATCGCCGATGAGGATTTGGGTTCATGGGGAGGCTGAGTCGTCGTCTATTGGTGGAGGAGAAAGGTTTTTGTGGGGTCTTCAATGACTGAAGACACAGTGGAGAGAGAAAAGAAGAAGAAATGTGCAGATTCCGGAAAAGACTGATTTTTTGGCTGACTTTGGACCCGATTTTCTCGCTCATCGAGCCATGAAATCCACTTCTATTTATAGGGGATGGAAGGGGGTAATCTTATATTCACAGGGGAAATTTTGACCCTTTGATTCCGCCGGGAAGGATCACAACCGTTGGCTCAAAGTAGTTATTATGAATTGTCAAATTTGACAGTTCAAGGTTGCCTGGGTTGGCTTTTTTAGGCCAGTGACACATCCGTTGTGGTACCAGTAAGCCGGTAAAGACCATACCAGGGCGTAGAGGGATGTTAGGGGATTTGTTTCGTGCAAGTTTTCCCAAATTTGTTGAGAGTTAGATGCATTAAATGCACCTACAAAATAGATAACCTGATCCGATTTTCTACGTAAAAAGAAGAAGATAATGAACAGTAACTAGACGACGTGTCGTCAGGTTTTTTTTTCAAAGTTCAATTTAGTACTCTACATTTCAATGTAGTTTAATGACACCCCTAATTGACCCTAAACTTTTAGTTTAATGCATTTAAGCCCCTGAAAAACTTCAATTGGAACTCTGGATTTATGCGAGTTTTACACTTTGGCCTTGGTATCGAATTTATACAATTTTGTCCCTAATTGATCATTAAACTTCCAATTTTTTTCAATCTTACCCCCGGTTTTTGTCAATTGACCCCCCATAGTTCGGTCCCTTTTACAAAATGGTCCTTCTCTGCGAAAATTTTCAATTTAACCCCTAATTGACCCCAAAACTTTAATTTTCTTGTGATTTCAACCCTGATTTCAATCAATTAACTTGGTAAAAATTAAATTTGGTCTCTTAAAATTCCAATCTTCTCAATTAAGCTCAAATTGGGCCCCCAAACTTAATTGTTCACCAATTAAGTCTCTAATAAAATTAATTTGACTCATATAAAGTATAATTAAATCCTTGCACTTAATTAAATCCTTCAATTAGACCCAAAGTAATTCTCAAACATAATTAAAATTTAATTTGGCTCATGATTAAATCAAATTGACCTCTTAAAATTTTAATTACATCTTTGGACTTAATTCTTATTCAAATTCGTCTAATAATCATTTAATTTGACTTTGAATTTGCATTTTTTTTCTTTATTTTTTTGGCATAAGAGGGTAAGTCTCGATTTTCTTTTAAAATTGCAACTTGAATTTTTCAAAATTCTTCTTGATTTGCTTTCTCCACGTTGCCAGCCTTTACTTTATTTTATTTTATGTTATTTTTAAAAGAGTGAATTTTAAAAAATAACCCATAATTGGATTAGGACACCTCCTTTCTCTTTCCATGACTTCCCTTATGCATCTTTCTATCTCTTTTTTGGTCACGATCCCCTTTTCATTTACCGTTACTCTAACATGCCAAAATCAGTGATATACTTGGCATTTGTTGGTTGATCAGTCCACTATGGCATTGCCACCATTGGCACTCCCATGCTCAATGCCTCAAGTGTTCAATTCCATCTACAATGAGTAAAGAAGCACCCAATAGATTTGTGCTACAGAAACTTGTAGTTGAGGACACCATTTAATGACTAGATCCTTCTCTGATGTTTCCCTTACAAAGTCTTTTGGAAGCTTGGCCTCTTCTAATTCTCACAACCCATAGGAAGTAACTGTTGCTTCTTCTAGGACCGCCGGCCAGTTATGCCATTTGCTCTTCTCCAAGGGCATCCAGGCTTCCAAATGATACACACACGACTGACCTTTGTTCCTTGGAGTCCATTCATTTCATGCAAGTATCTGAATTGGACTTGAAAAGGTTCAGTCCATAATCTGTCATCTCACAGTCGCTTGTCTAAGAACATTGATGGAATCATTGATCCTATTGGTTTGATTGGCCATTTATTGATATTCATCCAGTTCATTACCTGATACAAATAGAGCAAGATGTCAAGCAGTATTCATCAACAAGCCATAAATGAACAGAAGAATGTTAGCCAAATTCCTATTATCCTAAGCGAGGGAAATGGAGTCTACACTTCAACTTCAAGCTCATTAAATGTGTTCCATAGGAGCCATCTTGCTTAAAGGAAATTCGAAAACTGACTAGGAAGGAGGTCTCGTATAGCTGGGTAAGAGCCTGCATCACAAATAAAGGGTGGAAGATCTCTGAACTTCAATTTTTCCAATGAAGGTAAGGACACGGATGCCTGATCAGATTCTTCTACTGGAACTTGAAATGCCCCCTGGGTGGCATGATAAAGAACAGTGACTGCACAGGATTGAGTGAAAAATGGACTTCATGGTAAACATTGTAGAAAATGTAATCAACAGCACAAGCATGTGTGAAAAAAGCTTTCATTTCCTCTCTACAGCTCAGTATTATGCCAATCTTTCAACTAGCAACAGCTTTTTGAACGTGGATAGGCTAGGTAAGGAAAACTCCAAGGCAAATGGACAAACAGTGGTACGTATGGAGTTAGATGGTCAGTACTTCGAAATCACGTTCTTTCTTACAATACTTTGAAAAGTTGGAATTATCACATAAAAATGTTATGGTATCCAAGATAATTTTGTTCCCTTCCATTTGAAACGACCAATATATATATATCTAGCTCCGGTTTAAAAAGTAAAATAAACTGAAATAGATTTCATCTATGTTTCGATTCCATTTTGTTCCAGCCAAGTAATATTTTTTTCTTTTTTTCTTTTTTTTTAAAGAAAATATTGTCTAGCTTTACAGTATTAATCATATCTCTTAATCCGACTTAGATAATGAATTTGAAAGATTAATTCAGGTTAATCCAAATTGATTTAATATATTGTTTTATCAATATATTTTAAAAAAATATATGTTATGTTGAACTTTTTTTTAATCTAACTATATTTTTATCAACTACACATATTAATTATTTTTAAATTTGTCAAACTAATGAGTTTAAAAAGCTATACCTCCTACTGGTTGAACTAGATCTTCAAGAGATCCAACGGACCGCAGGAATCTTATCTTTAAACATTGAACATGGGATTTTGCTATTAAAAACTTTTATAGTCTCTCCTTCCAACACCTTTTTTGCAAAATTTCAATCCACCACCCGTTGCCTGTCTCTCTCCAATGTCTAGCATTTTAAGTTGTAAATCACGACAGTCCAAAAGTTACTATTCAACAACCTCAAGCAATCAATGCTACTCCCAATTATTAACGTACTTTAGCATAATAGTGGCCAAATTAAATTAGACTTCAGGAAACAACCTTATGAAGAAGATGGAGTACTCGACCTGGGGAATGCAATATTTATTGAATAGCTACTCAAGCTGAGAACTTGAAAACATAAATCGAGGAAATGTCACAATGAGATTAAAGCAGCTAATCTTGGAGAACTAAAGAACTTAAGGTGAGACTCTTCGTATAGTGAATCTGCAAAATATAGCGGGTGTGAGAGAAGCTGTGAGAGCAGAAGTCAATAATAAGAAGCACTTGCTTTGTTTTGGCTAGAAGTCCGATGGGAAGAAAACAGAGTTGCAAGTAGATGATTGCTCAAGGTTACCTTAAAATAGGCTCCAAGTAGAGACATGGGTATTAGTTGGTGTGAACTTCGAAATCTTAGCAGCACCTTCTTTTTTTTTATTATTATTATTAATGAGGATATCCGGATCAGCTTGTGCGCATCTCGACTAATCTCACAAGTCCTGAAATTAACAACCATGTAAGTTTCTAATAACCCTGAGATTTATAAGATTTAAATTAATGACCTTCAAAAAATAAATCCAGAACCTAACCAACTAAATTATATCCATCAGAGTTCCATCACGTTCTTTCTTACAAGACTTTGAAGAGTTGAGTTATCACATAAAAATGTTAAGGTATTCAAGATGCATGATTTTGCCCAATTTCTGACAAAAAAAATAAATGAATGTCTAATGGTGGATGTCAATGACCTTGGGGAACCAAACACGGACACTTCTTACAAAATAGATCGTCACTCAACCATGAAGTTTTTTCCAAAAGAAAGCCATTTTCCACTCTCCATCATAGTTATTAAATCCGGACCGGCCCGGCAGGTCGATCCGGAAACCGGTTGATCCAATGACTTGACCGGTTCGGGTTAGGAGAAAGACCGGTAAATACAAAAAACCGGCAAGACTCGGTCGACCCGGCGGGTCGACCCATGACCCGGGCCACCCGGGAAAACCCGGACGAGACTCGGCGTTTGTAATGCATAAACTGTCATTTGTGAAATCAAAACTCAATCCATGAACACCAATCAACCTATCATTTAAACCCCGCAAAAATTAACAGATCTGAGTTAAACTCAGGAACAAAACACATAAAACTTAAATAACGAGCTCTGCAAGTTACTACTGACTCAGGGGAAGAGCGGGAGAAAGGAGAAGGAGGGAAATAAAGGCGAGGAGAGGAAGTGATCGAGCAGTGGTTGCTGAGGACATGATCGCCAGTGAAGGTGGGATCTGATGGAGAGCGGTTTTTTTTCCTTCCAGATAGAGAGAGAGATCGGGGGGGTGAAGATTGAAGAGACTTGAAGAGACAGGGAGTGAAGATTAAAGAGACAGTAATAGTCTAAGCTATGTTTTTATTTCAATCCATTAAAATAATTATTTTAGTTTTTTTATTCGAAAAAATTATAAATGCATAAAGTTTATTTTACAGTTTATAATAATAAGAAATAAAGTAAACAGAAGAGTTTTTTCACTTTTAATGTAAAAAAGTTATGTTTTTTAAATATAAAATAAAAAAAAATTTAGTTTAATACTTCAACTTAAAAAAATAACATAATATCTTTTTTCAATGTGTGATTTGAAACCCTTACATAAATATACTATATATTTACAAGAAAAAAGTTATGTTTTTTTAATATGGGATAAAAAACCTTTTTTGTTTAATTATTTCAACTTAAAAGCATAACATAATATCTTTTCAATGTGTGATAATTTTTTTTTAAAATATTCTTTTAAATTTTATTATTTACAACATGTATAGCATATATTCACATTGATTTTTTTTTATTTTTTTTCATATGAAATATTAAATTTTAATTTTTTTTAATTTCTCCGAGTTGACCCGCAAAACCCGGGACCCGGTCTCTTGGCCGGGTCAACCCCGGGCCGGGTTTGATAACCATGCTCTCCATGCACATAGATTCTTACCCACTGAGCGGGCTCGTTTAGTTATGAAATGTTTGCTTTCGTTTCTTTATTTGAAAGCTTGGGCTTGGAAGATCTTGAAATGCTATTTCTACTTCTTTTTTTAGTGCACAAAACAAGCAATGGGATTGATCTCGTCTCTATTTATTATTGGGTTGGATTTCATATACTACTAATATTTATTGGTCATTAGTATGTACATAGGTTTTTTAAAAAAAAAAATACAAAACAATGTTATTTGGGTTTTTTTAAAATAAAACAATATTATTCTGATAGATCAAAATTAGCCTGTTCAACCCATATTCCAAATTAGGTTTAAATTAGGATGGTCTTGAAGCAACCTCCATTCTTGCAAATAAATATTAAATTAAGTCCCATTAAGAACAAAACTGATGAAATAAATTACCTCTCTAGTACAAGTTATATAAATAAAGAAGAGGTCTTTGTACTCATGTAAGTTGAGCTAGTTAAGAGAAATAAAATTACTAGAAACCGAAATGGTGGTTTGATAGAGAAAGGATCCTGAAATGGAGGATTTCGTAGTTTAGATTCTGTAATTTTCTAAAAGATAAAGTGCGACTCCTGCATTTAAAAAATATATATAATTATACTCTTTATTTGAATTTTTCATTTATCAAAATTAATCTCTTCCTCTCTCCATTTTTTATAGAAGAAAAAGGTGCAAATTCTCTAGGTTGGTTTGGTGATTAAAGATGTTCTGTTCTTCTTTTTTTTTTTAATTTAAACTTGGAGGTAGAATAATGTATTAAATTATAAATTCTTATTAATGTATCAGAATTTTTTTATGCGACAGGATTAATTATATGGAAGGTGAGGCTCTACTGTGATTTTTTACTACTTAGGATTTTTCACTTCTCCTTGTGTCGATTTTCTTTTTAAATTGGACTCTAAAAAGTAATTAATAAAATCTCATTAATTACTCCTCGTTTATTATAAATTTGTTTTTTTTTAATTCATAGTTTTAAAATCCATCCAGCCCAGCACGTTGACCCCTGACCCGGGGCTGGAACCAGGCCGGGTTTAAGGAAAAATCAGCTAGGGATTTGGCCCGGAAAAATCCAGTCAACCCGGAGGGTTGACCCAGGACCCAGATAAACCCAGATGAAACCCGGCTTTTATATATATAATTAAAACGTCACCGATCAGATAGAAAACTCAAACTCTTCAATCTGCAAAGCCATCAATTGCAAAAAAGAGCAGATAGTTGCAATGGGGAGAGAGATGCATGTCGAGTGGTGGTGGCAGACGCCATGAGATGGTGGATGGATGTGTTTGTGTTGCAGGGAGAGTTTGTTGAGCGGTTGTTTAGAGGGGGGGTCAAATCTTGTGGTGATGGCGGCAATCCGGTTTTGATTGGTGCAGACATGGGTGTGGATGTGGGTGTGTATTAAGGGTTTTTGTGGTGAAAATCAGAGCACGTTTGCAAAGAAAGGGTTTTGAGGGTGAAGAGTGGGGAAGATTAGAGAGAAAAACACAACAAACCTACTGGTGTTTTTGTGGTCTGGAACAAAAACAAAAAACTATAAAAGAAAGTACAACACTGTCAATACACACACAAAAAGGCTGAAATAAGTGGGGGGAAGGGGAAGAATCTCACTTTTTCTTTGTGGCTTGGTTCATCGATGCTTTCACCCCATCAGCATAACTGCCGTGTGCGATCTGGAGTCCTGTTAGCATGGTAGTTGAAGAAGAAGAAGACATAGAGAGCCGTGGGAGCAAAAAAGTGGAGTTGTACTCTACAAAAGCAAATCCATCATTGAAAATTCAAAATAGAGAAGGGAATGCTGGATTTTTCTTCCTTTATCTCTCTAGCTTTTTGTGGTTAAGCCTGTAATTTATTTCTCTATTTGCGTGTTGTGTAAATCATAAATAAACAAGGATCTTAAATTCTAATATTTTTTTTTTTGTTTTTTTGGTGTATTATTTTGGGTTGATCTAGGTTGATCCGAGTTAATTTATCTAACCCGTAACCTGATTATTATACCGAGTTGATCATCGGGTCAGGTTTAAAAACTATATTTAAATTACAAGATGGATTGACTAATAAATCTAAGGACTGAAGTGAAATGTGTACAAATTGACTTTTGATAGTGTGATCATATAGAAAAGCACTTTGCCATGAGTCATAACTATTGCAGTTGAAACAATCAATTAGCAAAATAGACGCCTGATTTCCTGGTGATCATTAATTGCTTCGAAAAGTATCATATTTATAAAATTTAATCTAGAACTTATCTTGATTGGGTTTTATTGGAAACCATTTTTTTTATTTATCTAAACAATTTTATTTTAGTTTTAATTTTTTTTAAATCATAACCCAGATCGACCCGTTAACCTATGAATCAACCTATTTAATTTATAATATATGTTTCAAACCGGGTCATTCTTGAATCAAGTTTTATAGCTAAACAACTATATATTAATAGAAAAACTCATTCCAAGGAGATGACCCGGAGGACAACGATTTGGTGAGGTAAGAAATTTATCAAGGAATCAATTTGCTC
>Ga0307515_10014333_pt1 | contig 14712 bp, 18 predicted proteins | sample 17_EM_MG_FD_194513 | JGI IMG/M metagenome (GOLD analysis project Ga0307515, IMG submission 194513) | Populus trichocarpa ectomycorrhiza microbial communities from riparian zone in the Pacific Northwest, United States - 17_EM | ecosystem: Host-associated > Plants > Roots > Unclassified | place... | reverse complement strand
GCGAGATGGTGGCGGTATAATATAGTAAGATAAGGAAGTGGTTTGAGGTGTTGCGACGTCGGGCGAAGTGGCGTGGTTGTTATGATAAGGAATAATGGAGTGGTGTGTAAGATCATGGGATGAGATTCGGATGGTACATCGGAGCATGGGGAATGGTTCGAGGGTGGCAGACGAATTGTATATAAAGAGAGTGTTGATAGTGTTGGAGGATTTCCTTTTCTTCTCTCTTTACTCATTCTCTTGTATAGCAAACAATAGTACGATTCTGAAAAAACATTCCGACTCTTGTTCTTCGATACGCACTACGAGTTCAGTCCCGCAACATCCATATCACCTGCGCTCGACCCCGCCCGTTACAGCGTCAGTCGGTCAAGCCTCATCTGCTTCTGCCGAAACCTCTGTATTCGGTGCTGTACTGTTTTGGAGATTGTGCCCATCACCCAGCCAGGTTTGTCATCCTCGCTCAGTTTGCCATGCCCTATATCTTCTTCATCAACATCCTCGTCTTCCCCATCCTCGTCATCTTCGGAACTTGCAAGATCACTCAGACTGTCTCCGACAGCATTCAACATGTCCTCAAATGTCATTTTAGGCTTTGTGGTTGTTGATTGTCCGTTTTCAACATTACCCATATGTTCCTGCTCTTGCATTATCGCTGTCTCTGCGTCTTAAACTCGCTGTCTTGCCACTGCGGTCTCTCGCTCCACATGATCCTTGAGACATTTCTCCCAAACTTCGTTGTTTAAACAGTGCGTTTCCGGTTGTTGTTGCGCCGCAAACTGCTTTTTGGATCGTACGCTGCACAATGCTCCCAACGCTCGGACCCTTTCTGCCTCAAAGCCACTCTTGCCTGTATTCGCCTGATGACGTCGTCGGGTTGAATGCTTTGTCGATTTGCCATTTTTGCCTTCCGGAAGTGGTGAAAGGTACTTTTTCGGAGAATTGACCATTGTATCATGTGTTGACCTTGTTGTTGGGCGAGACGTTGGATGTTGCAAGAAATGGACCACATGGAGGTAATCTGCGTCTTATATGTCAAGGTCGGTAGGTTTGATCAATTCGAACAAAGCAAAATCAGCGTTTTGACCGTCACTTCATTGGGCACAGTCAGGCTAATAGTACATTATGACTTGAGAGTTAGCGTGTGATTCATGTAAGATCCTGGCAATGTCTTGAGATGAACATCACCAGACTTCCCTTCCGTCGAAGAATGAGCTTGTATATCTATCAAACACGACATATCAGCTGTCGTTCATCTCGATGTATCCCTGTAAACCAAGACACAACGTCGGATCGACTGACTGACATCGCCCGACCGTTGCAATCCCCTGCAGCTATACGCCGCAGGATTCAGCTTGAATTGAACGTGCAAGTTGGCTGTCACTCATTCCATTTTGACTTGTAGCTCACTATATAATCTTCAGCACTTCCCACTTCTTTTCGTGATCATCTTCCTGAAGTTTCTACAACAGCAAGCCATGGCTCCCGAAACGCTTCCGCCGGGTGCTATTGGGGCCGAATCAAGCCGAATGACAGGCGCTTCACCCAATGAGCCACTTGGCGAGACACAGCAGCAACGCGGACACCAGTTAGTCCACCGCGACGCTGCAATTGTAACCACCAAAAATAGGACCCAGGACGCACATTTGAAAAAGGTACGCTAAACCGGAAGCAAGAAGAATACGAAGCAGCATGCGATCGGATGTTTGTCAATCCATTTCTCTGTAGACGACCGTCAACTGAGAATATAACGCATAGCTGGCGTACATAGAGAGCTACGTGACCAGTTTATCGCTTCCTGCAATGGCAAATCTCCATGGTCGACCAAGGCATTTGTCTGCACAGTCCGCGAAATTGAATATCACGATGATGTCAGTTCTGGGATTTTGGCAGACAAATTTCCTGATAAAATTCCCCGGGAATGGACGAAACAGGTTCTAAATACCTTAGAGATGGCTACGGAGTCGTATATAGTTGAGGTAATACCCGGATCTCACTGTAAAAGCAGCAACCAATTTCTTCAAGGTTTTCAACATGTCAGCTACTATGGCAAGACAAGGAGGTCAGGTACAGCTTGAACAGTCAGACATGCCTCTTGCCTTGAATATTGCCAAAATGGCCAAAGGAGGGTTTTCACGTGCCGCTAAAGAGGAAACGCAACAACTAATCAAGAAACCTTGCGCCAAAGTCTGAGAAGAGAAGAAGCAGGGTGTTGAGTTTCCCGGCCATAACAAGTTGAAGGCTGCGATCGAAAGACAGCCGGCACAGGTTCGCGAAAATCAAATGGAAGGCTGCCTTCCTTGCCCAAATGGCACTGCAAAAAATCCACAGACAAGCTGTAGGCGCAAAGGCAAGGGTGCACCACCACCCAGACCGGCACCACCTCGGCCCAAATCGCCACCTGTGCCATCTGATGACCAAGATAGCTCCAAAACAGGAGGTATGCCACCCGCATATGTGTATATACATACTCCGCTTCCCAACGCTCGATTTTTGCCAAGGATCACGTGCGCGATAAAGATTTCATTCCAGACTTGCTGACTCATGATGGTCCATTCACAGGTTAGTACACTATCATCTGAGTGGTGATGCTGCTGACAGCCATTTTGATGACGAGGGCAGCCGTTTGAGTGAATCTGACAGCGAAGACAAGAGTTGACTGAAGGGAATGGGAATTTTGGGTATTATCATTATCTACACTTAGCGGACACTTTAAAGTATATTTTAAAGGGTATATGTATATGCATCATTAAAGAACGATGCAGTAATAAACGAGAATGTACATGAATAGCACAGAACGGCTGCCAAAAGACCATTATTGATATACTATGCCAAAGTGAATGGTTTTGTATTGCGGATACGCCCGTGGCAAAATGAGCGTCAACAGAGCGTCAACAATGTTTGGCTTAGCATCATGGTCAGTCTGCACGGCGATTGGTCGCAGAGATGCATAAATGACGTACAGGCTGCCTTTATGGGCAAAAGAGAAATCAATACACTCCCTGCCTGATTCTGAAACTGAGCGTCAACAGAGCGTCAACTACTTTTGGTCTTGTAAGTCAGGGAATTAATCAGAGACTTGGCCATCTTGATGCATACTGAGAGGATTGGCCGCCTTTATAGGCCAAAAGGAAAGTAACATGCTCCCTTCCCGATCATGGAAACGAGCGTCAGCGGAGTGTGAACGATTTTTTGGCTTGCATTATGGTTAATCAAAGCACCATGTGGTCGTTAATGGCTATATACAAAGTTGTGACCGGTTTTAAAGGCTAAAATGCTCAGTATCACTGGGTTGCAGCTTTGAGAATAAACTAAATTGTGGTTGTCCGGGAGGCTGTCGCGGGAAGGATGCTTGTCATCTGCGTATAAAGGCTGCCAATTCCCGGTATATAGATGTCTGCGATCATTCGCCAATTAGATTTCCCAAGATGCAAGACCAAAAATCGTTGATGCTCCGTTGACGCTCATTTTCAGAATGAGGCAGTCAGTGTGTCACTTCCTCTTTTGGGTATAATGGGCGCCGATACGTCATTTATGAACGTCTACATCCAATTGCTACTCAGATTACCCAAGGTGCAAGACCAAAAATCATCGACTCGACATTGACTGTCATTGTCAGGATGGGGCAGGGAGCGGTTCTGGCTTGTTTTTGATCATAAAGGCGGCCAATACATCAGAAAAGGACAACCATATACCAATGTCAATATTTTGCAATCAGCTATAGAATATCTGAATGTGACCATAAATAGAATTACCCGAATACCGGAACCGGAGATTGGAACCGACGGGTCTAGCCATTCCCGGCAAAACCCGCTGGTTGACGGGTACGGATCCGGGTTTGGCCTCACAAGATGCAGCGGGTCGGGCTCTTCGACGGGTTTGGAACCGAACATAACCCATTTAGCGGTCTGAACCCGGACCGCTGGCGGGCTGTGCGGAACCGTTGCTATCATTATCCTCATACCTGCCGGCATCATTTGTTCCCAGGTCAAGCCTCGCGAGTGCAGCTGTGGCCCGTCTTCGCTGGCTCGCGGTGGGGATGGCATCGCTCTCTTCAATTTCATCACTTTCATTGTCGTAATCGTCGCTACCCCCTGGCATCCCGAAATGCAGTTCGTACTCAATACAATTGTTCTCAATCGGGATATTTGGGTCAGTGCTTCCGATCTCAGGCTCCTCAAGCGCCACATCAGATTTGAAATAGTCAGGAGGAATAGCATTGTCAAAGCGCGCTGCTTCTGTGCTGATGACCTCGGCAGGCGTTGGGTTCTCTGCCTGTTGGATCTAACGTTTGACTGTAGCAAGAGTGTTTGAATACACCCTGTGTTGGTAGCTCTCCGGTAGTGTGTTCCAGGTATTCATCAAGAATGGATACGTTTCTGCAACGCCAGGCCTGGTTAACAACTTGCGACCCATTGCCGCGCCGCTGGATGTGTCCTTGCCATTGTCATTCTTGTAGTTGAAGTAGTTAGAGCAATCAGCTCTGTTTGCTTGCAGCTTTGACTTCGAAGCTTTCGGAGTAACACCTGTGTTCTTTTGCCACTCCAGGAGAGCATGGCGCAACGCGGTGCAGGTAAACATGATCAGTGGCAAGGGTATATGACCGTCCTTGGCGTCGATCATGGAAGTATAAACTCCATCAGCATACTTACGGCTGATATTCGCCGGATCACAAAATTTGATGTAGATAAACCCAGGGATTGCTCGCGCCAGGAAGTGAAGTGGACGGTGGCGATTCGTTCCCAGCTTTCGACACTCTCTGCGTTGGATTTGGACAGCGTACACCACCTTCCACACCCTCTGACACAGGAAAAACATACATGCTGTGTACCACAAGGGAATCAATGAATTCAAAAGGCTCCGCATCGGATTCAAAGCGGTGGAGACCATATAGCTCTGCTATAATGTCCGTTGCTGTTTGAACAAAACGGGATTGAACTTTGTCGACTTGTGCTCGAACCTGGTACCAGTTTGAGCGTGTAATATCCAATGTGGGCCGTTGCTTCAGCATACCTCTTTGAAGATCTCCTTTGTGCGTGCCTCGAATGCTATGGACCAAATGTTCTTTTGCTGTATAGCGGTGTTCAAGTACTTCTCTATTATCTGCCAGTGTGGGGCTTCAGAGGATGCTTTCGCAACGCTTCATGTTGCATACCATACCGTCTCCAAGTCACATGCGCTCATACACGGCTGTCGATTCCATATATAGAGGTCCATGAGTCTGCACTTTTCAACTACAAAACGCATCATGTCTGAGTGACGGAATCGATGGATGCTGTGACTTCCGGAGACGATTGATCGAGGTGTAGACACTGCCTGCGGTTGCAATTGCCATTGCCTCTGTCTCTGATTGGTTTGTGTAGCTCGCGTTCGCTGTGGATTTGTAATGATCGCGCGGGCTTCTGGATTGGGGATAGGGGTAGGCAGGTCTTCAAGACAGCTGAGAGGAGTGGGGGTGCTAGCAATGCCGGATGCGAGGCTGGATACAATACGACGGATTGAGTCTGCCTGTGAGGTTCATACGCGTGCTGGCGTGCTACCACTGCTGGTACCCAGCGTAGCTGTTGGAGTATTTGATAACCGTCACTGTATACCAGACGGGGTGGAAGTCACGCGTTCAGTGACATCTGCCACCCCAGAATTGTGCAGGGAAGATGAGGGGGTGGAGTTCTGACCGTGCATTGTAGAGGCTACAGAAGTCCCTCCTTGAGCGGTATCCCTCTCGCCAGCCGGTGCGGAAACGCGTCTCTTGGCAGGGGGAAGCGGAGAATTACCTGAAGGCGTACGCTTTTGTCATTTCTGAACAATTCTTCCGACCAGAGTCTTGGTAGGGTGAGAGCTTCGGGACGGCATAGTCCAATATAGAAGTTCGACGTTGAGAATGTAGGAATAATTCCCTCTGCATGCATATGCAACGGCTGGTGAGGTAGACTCCTATTTCAGCGACCAGGGAGGAATTCGAAAACAAAGGGAGGTGCAGTGTATACCGCGCTGGGGTCTGAATCGCTATCGCCCGTGACGATACTCGGCGACGAGATCCCTCGAAACGGATCCAATTAAGAGGTTTAGTGCCGTCAGATTAAACTGAGATCAAACTCAGCATTGATATTCACTGTAACAGCAACGTCTGAATGTCAATTTGCACTGCTTGATGGGTGTTTATGCCTTCTTAGCGCGATTATCATGGTATTGCACTCGTTCTTGGTACAATACTTCGAACCATCGTTTGTGTATATCTTCAGCTCCCCCGCTGACATCCACGTTTGGCAGAGCCATAAGCGTCACAAATCGAACCATGACCTATTCTCTATCCCATGACATCAGTTGCGTGTGGTTTTTCCACCGCTAGGCGTGTTTGTAGCCGTGTTGGATGATTGCAAAGTTGGGAGAACGTGACAAGTACACTGTTTGCTCCGAGGTGCACGAGGTCTGAGCGGTAAAAGTGTTATGTGATGCAAAAGAAACGCCCAGCAGTGTAAACAGTCCTCACCCCGAGTACTGAATCCTTTCTCGAGGCTGGTTGTTCACGAGGTGCCTGGTGGTTTTATGATGATGAAGGGCGGGCCGTTTTGTGTTCGTTAACCATCAAAACGCAGGATATGAATCAAAAGTATCACATTGTGGGGCAGAGTTTGAGTGCGGTCATCACGTGGTGTTAAGGTTGAGCGGCGGAGCCGCATTCACTTTACTTCTTGTATACGTGTCAAATAGATTAATAGACAAGTCAATATACGCATCACCAATTTGGCAGCTGCACCATAAGTTGACGTGAGCTTCCCTCTGCGCCAGGATTGGTCCAACACATTATGAGCCCGGTCGCATCAGATTTTTGGTAATTACCAATCGCAACTTCCGGAGGAACGAGACCTTCGGAGGAGACGCGTCTTGATCAGCAGGGGAGTATAATTGACGACTTTGACTGTGACATCCTCACGATGACTTCTACCGCCAGATCGAATGCGACGTTCAATGGGTCGAACTACAAGCAATGGTCAGGGGAGATGGCGCTGCTCTTGGAGCAGAAGCAGGTCTACGGTATAGTCACGGTGGAGGATGAGTGGCCCGAGGATGCGGTGGAGCAGGATGCAACCGCCGCGTAGAAATTGGCACATCGGGCTGCAGTCAATGATGGGTAAAACAACGTGGTACTGCGCGATTGACGATCCTGCTCGGCATGGAGCCGTGACTGCAGGCATCGTACATGGAGATCACGGATGCGCTGACACTTTGCGAGCATCTGGCGGCAGTGTACAAGGCAAAGTAGACGTTAAATGTCTTTCTGATCCGGGAGGAGCTTGTACGGATAAGGCTGGAGGATTGCGACGATGTTGACACTTATGCCCTACAGATCGACCAGGAGGTCAAGGACTACAATCTCTGTTCGGGGTCATCAACATCGGATGCGAAAACTTTGGCGAAGATGACCGACGAGGAGCACTTGTTTTACCTCCACCGCGGAATACCGAGGAATGACGATTGGCAGTTTATTCTTGAGTTGATGATCGACAAGAACGCGACGGCAACACTTACTCCCAATGAGATTGTGATCAAGTTGCTCGAGAAGGAGGCCACGATCAAGCGTGAGAATGGCCTTGGGCAGGAAGCCCTACTGTTCGCGAAAGGAAATGCCAACGGCAACGCTAAACGGAATGCCAAAGGACAAGGCGAAGGTAGCGGCAGGATGAGCTGGAAAGATGACGAGAGTGACGAGGATCAGGGCGACAGGAAAAGTCAACCGATGTGTTTCTATTGCCATCAGGAAGTGCATAAGGTTTGGAACTGCCCGAGCATGAATCGTGGTGATCTTCGCGTCACCAAGGAAACCACCGAAACCCCAGCGAAGGCCCAGGATGATACCATCACCGCCAGGGATTCGGAGGAGACAATGACTACAATTGAAACCTACTGGGTGACAGATACCGGCAGAAAAACATCCCAATCGCAGGCGAGTTGGTACTTCGATTGTGCCTCCACCTCTCACATTTGTGGAGACCGAAGGAAGTTCGCTCGGTAAAGGGGATTCACCAAGAAGGACGAGCGGGAGATTCACCATTTCGCGGGAATGGTAGCGGGCAAGGCCATCCGACAGGGAGATGTTGGATTGAGGTTTCGGCTATCTGGAGGCCGCGACCGAATTAATGAAGTAGTTGTGAGGAATGTCCTCCATGTGGAATGAACACACACCTCGCTCTCCCAATCAAGGCTTATGAATAGGGGATTCCGGATTGTCCCCGTGAATCGCTTCGGAATCAAGATATACGATAATTGTGGTCAAGGAAGTCTTGTTGCCGTGGCACCAAAAGTTTGACGGCTATTCAGGTGTGATGTGGATGTGAAGGTTGCAAGAAAGGGTCATCGGTCGAGAGATGTATCTAGGGAGAGAAAGCGATACACATCGCCGAGTACGATTCCGAGTGAGCACACCTATTCAGACATCTTGGAGCCGGAGGAGCCGACAAACAAAAGAGAGATATTGGTACCAATCGCATCGACACCCATGATCAACCGACCACTGGCAGCAGCCGACGTTAATTCCAAAGGGGGTAATTCCAGAGGAGGGAGTGATGCTGGTCAATTGAGGCATTTCGCGGGTTGTCGCGATGAAAGTGAGGATGAGGATGATGAAGATCCACCGGCAGTGATCGACAAATCCGAGAAGTCCTCGTTTACACGGAAATCGGCAGGCCTCAGTGCGAATATCGTGAAAGCGTCGGAAGAACCTGCGGGCTCTCATCAGAGGGGCCGGACTGATCATCGCAATCGGAGGAGCGGTCGAATGGAGATTGAGAGTGTAGAAGCCGACTGCCCAGTCCAGGCCGAAGCCCTTGATAGTGAATGGGATCATGTTCATTATTTGGTAGGATAATCATTTCGGAGGAGCTTTGGGCATGGCTGATCGCTTGGGAGGAGCTACGGGTACGGAACAGTTTATCTCTTTTGGTTTTCTTTATTGTCTAGATTTACGGTCGTGATACCGCCCTGTAGGAGTTTAGGGCTGACTTTGAGTGCGGTCATCACGTGGTATTCGGGTTGAGCGGCGGTGCCGCATTCACTTTACTTCTTGTGTACGTGTCAAAGAGATGAATAGAAAAGTCATTATACGCATCACCAATTTGGCAGCTGCACCATAAGTCGACGTACACGTCCCTCTGCGTCAGGATTGGTTCAACACATATCTCACAAGTTGAACGGAGAAATTGCCGGAACTCGAGTATATATATCCCTTCTTCCCGCCTACACCTCCTTTCTCTTTTCCTCCCGGATCATACCCACCGCCACCATCCTGAACTATCTGAACATCCCGTGACTTGCCCAAAACAACGCCTCTCGTTCCAAAACTTACCTTATAACTCACACAACTTTGTACTTTCCCTCTCGGCTTTGTTCCGCTACGTGCAACTGTATCATAATGCTAACGGTCCGGATGTAGATTCATCTTCAACTCACAGCGATGGCACCAACGGGCAGCGGCAAAGGAAATGGGAAGGCTACGAGAAAGATGCCGACGTCAGTTATAATTTGATGCCTGTCATTGGATCGGGACCATATTACGACATCTATCTCGGAACACATTCATCGACTCATACGGATATACACTGTTCGTGGTGTCAAGGATGAGTGGGCATGGGACCTCTTTTATGATATGATCTTTCTTGATCCCGTCACGACTCGCCACATTTCACAATTCCAGCTGATGTGGCTGCACTGCAGGAGCAGGAGTCTGCCTTTTCGGGAGTGGTGGGCAGCCTTCTGCTCATATATGCAGCAAATGTTTGACAAAACCCCTGACCAAATAAACAATTGAAGGTGGGATAACAGCCGCACCTTAGGGGATGAAGTCGATCGCTCCAATTTGCAGACAACCAGGTCAGGCAAGGTTCAACGCGCCTGGGCGCGTTTCTCTTGGTCTGGTAGCGATGATCTCAGCGCAAAGATTGAGCCGCCAAGCTCCCGGCCGTACAAGCCCGGCGACTTCCTAGTCATTAGACCACTCAATTTCGATTAGATAATCGACAAGGATGATGATGATGAGAACTGCGCGGATCCCGAACTGCCGAGCGCTTGTAGGAGCCGTCCTGCCAATGCCAATGACAAAGATGATGGTGAGGGTGAGGAGGACACCCATGGTGGTCAGAAAGGAATCAGGAAACGGAAGAGAGGGAAGGGTGGGAAGGGAGAATGGAAGCCGACTGAGGATGGGAAGGGGAAGGTGAAAGCAATGAAGGTGGGGAACGGGAACCGGAAGGGGAACGGGAACGGGACCGGGAAAGGTATTGTTCAACAAACCCTATGGGGAAAAAGCTCGCAGCGGGGTGGACAGGCCACTGGGAGCAAAGGGAATCGGACAAGTAGGACTAACTAGAGCGGGTATATCTAGAGCCAGAAGCATCACCCGCCATGTCAATCTGTTCTGATGATGATACCGACTCTGCCAAGGAGTCGGCCGGCGAATATGACTCAGAACATGATTCTGATGTGGATATGCGCATGGAAGATGATGAGGACGCACCGGACAGCATTGATTGAGACGGCAATGTGGATATGGAAAGGAATGGTGACGATGAAGAGGAGGAAGTTGAAGAGGAGGAAGATGAGGAGGAACACGAGGATGAGGATGAAGATAAGGATGAGGATGAGGATGATGGCAAAGAACCTCGGATGATTGTCCAGGGAGAGATGGTAAATACATTGGCTGACGATATAGATACCATGGTAGAAAATCAGCCTCCGGGGCCACCGGGGTGAGGCCAGGAGATGCTCTCGCATACCCCACAGCCACAACCTCCGCTGCCTACCCTTCGGCACAAACCCAGGAGCCTCACTCACGACCACGTACTCTGGTGACTCATCCCCTCGGTGGGCTGGAGTTTTTGGGGCTTGTGACGGCGCAAAAACCTCGCACGGCGGCGCCAACTCTGCGAGAAGCTGAAGCAGCCTGAAACACCTCGGATGACAATGTAGATCAGCAGCTACTCGGCAATTCGGCAGGTGCCGACAGGCTCCCCGATGTCCCACTCCCCGACATCCCTGTCCCTCAGGGGCGCCTGGATGTCTCGGTGGGCAAGGAGTTAACCAGTCCACGTGTTGCAGAGGAGGCATGCGTTCGGGTTAGGGTTGGGTTCTAGTCATGTGAGTTTCCTTTGCTTTAATCTATTCATCTCAGGCACTGATTGAGGCACGCATGGAGGTGTTTTGTTCGCTTAGGGTCTTTTGTATTCTGGCCCGTCTGGGTTAGTGGTTGTGGGCTTGTTTGTTTTCTGTGTTCTAATCTATCCAGCTCAGGTATTGATCATTACATGTGTTGCGAGGTCGTTGGATCGCTCAGGGTTTATTCTTTATTTTGTTCATATCATTGTGGGACATCGTGTATGCAGTGTTTTTGCAACTGCTGGCTTGTAAGGAACCGCCTTGTGATGGTGTCGAGGCTCAATAAATCTCTCAATCTATCTGAGCTTATACCCACACCAGACTGCTCAGGCCCAGCACCAACTTTTGTCCCTGTGTACAGTGACTACTCCACTCCTCGCGTGTCGTCGACAATGCCAGTGAAGACCCCTTTCCGTTCCCCAGAATTTTCATGCTGAAAGAAGGTCACTTCCGACAGCTGGCGACTTAAACATATCAAATTATACCATCCTGAACAGCTTCAAGTTGCACCCCAGAAGAATATGACTATTCGCAGTGCACCCAGATGCATTGAACCTGCTCAGCGTCGTGGATTCAACGCTGACAAAGATTTAGTTGAAGACTTGGACGTATTTCCCTACCTTGAACGCCTGGAAAACATCGCAGACTCGGAGTGGCAACCACCGCCGCCCCCTCCCCCGGAGACGGCAACATACCCTGGCGCGGGGGTTCCGCTGTGCCATCACATTGCTCAGCCATCATCAGCAAAATGTATTGTAGTCTCTGGAAGACTCCAGGAGTGTCTGAGAGGATGTGGAGTGTAAACTTAGAAGTGTCGATTTCAGGAGAGTGTCACACCCTAGGAGGGCACTCCGGCCAGCCTTCAGAGTAACTCGGATCTCTGATGACTGGTACAGGAGTAACTGAGAGTCATTGTGATATGTTTGGGAACACGTTGGGGTGCCGGAGAGAACTTTGCGTGGACCTCGAAGTCTCGCCGAAACAACGCGGGATTCAGAAACAAACTGTGAGAGATGCCTGCATTCGAATAGATATTCATTGCCAGGACTGCAGGTGTTATCTGAGACTCTCCAGATGTCCACAAGCAATCGATTTCCCTCCATGGCGAATATGATGCATGGATTATTGTTCATTATCAAATCTGAATCATACTCGATATCAACTTCTTCAACACTGTATTTATTGCTTCGCTACATTGTGGTACCAAAGAACAAGGCAAGTGATTCAAACATAAACGCAGGTACACCGAAACAATAACCTGACTAAACACTCAAATGGTATCAATCAAACATGGTGTCGATGTCATCCAGTACTTCTCCCATCTCATCAGGGCCAACAAAACCAGCAAAACATAATTCATCAGCGGCGCCCAGAAGCTGGAGGCGCTCCTTGTAATTGCTGATTATTCGTACCTGGCAAGTGGCCGAAATTGAATTCCAATGTCATTTGGCTCGATTTGTGATATCTGACAAAGGTGTAATGAGATGTTAGCTAGCTGCGAATCTAAATTGGGGTTTGAAAGGCAATATGGTATAGTTGGATGAAAAAGGGGACCAGCTAACAGGGACAAGAGGAGCGCCAGATGGGAAGTGCTGTGTTGCAGGAGTGCGGAATGAAAAAGAAGAGTGCCCAATCTATGCCGTGGAGCACCGATGGGGATTGAAGAGCGTCCAAACTAGCGGAGGAGCGGCAAAAAGGGGGGGGGGGGGTCAGGAGTGAGTAATGAAATAAAGGTGAGCCAATCCAGGCAGAGGAGCACCCATGGGGATTGAGGAGTGCTCTCCCACCGGAGGAGCACCGAAAAGGGGGAGGGTGGGTACGGAGTGCGGAATCCAATACAGGAGCGACAACCCAGACCGAGAAGCGCCGGTGGGAATTGGCATCAGCAACAACTCCAGTTTCCGTCAGAAACGCCGGGGTGTTCCGGACGGCTCTGACGGCTCTGACGGAACCTCGTACCCTCTGACGGAGAATTACACACTACCAGTCGTCCAGGCGACGGGTCGCGTTGCATACGTACTCCTTTACTTTGTGGTGACGTTTACACACCATCAGAAGGACACGTGTGTTACACTCTTCGCAGGGGCTGCAGTTATGCTGAAGCCGTTTACACAACGCCTGGCGATGTTAAATCATAGCTACTACTTATCGTTCAACGATCTTCAAAACTTATGCATTCAGTTTGTATTCTCATCTATGTATCTATGTACATCAGCAAAATGTATTTTAGTCACTGGAAGCCTCCAGGAGTGTCTGAGAGGATGCGGAGAGTAAACTTAGACGCGTCAATTTCAGGAGAGTATCAGACCGTAGGAGGGCATTCCGGCCGGCCTTCGGAGTAACTGGGATCTCTGATGACTGGTACAGGAGTGCCATGGGAGTAATTGTGATAAGTTTGAGAACACCTCGGAGCGCCGGAGAGAACTTTGGGTGCACCTGGGAGCGCCGGCGACAAGTCTGGGAGCGCCGACGACAAGCCTGGGAGCGCCGACAACCAGTCTGGGAGCGCCGACGACAAGTCTGGGAGCGCCGATGACAAGCCTGGGAGCGCCGACGACAAGCCTGGGAGCACCTGGGAGCGCCAGCGACAAGCCTGGTAGCACCTCGAATCACTGTAGAGCAGTCTGGGAAAAACGACATCTTTGGGAACATTGCAGGTGCGCCTGGAAATCTTAGCTACTACTTATCGTTCAACGATTTTTGAAACTCATGTATTCAGTTTGTATTCTCATCTATGTATCTATATAGCTACCCATCTACACAGTATATCGGGACTGGCTGCAGGCGTGGTGCTTGAGAGCAAATTCGAGGTGCGCCTGAAAATGACGATCGAGTGAGTTCAGAGATACACTCCGAGGTCGTGATCGAGCGAGTTTGGGGATGCACTTGGAGGCGGTAATCGTGCGGATTTAGAGATACACTTGGAGGCCGTGATCGAGTGAACTTAGAGATGCACTCCGAGATCGTGATCGAGCGAGTGTGGAGATGCACTTGGAGGCCGTAATCGAGCGAGTTTGGAGATACACTTGGAGGCCGTGATCGAGCGAGTTTGGGGATGCACTTGGAGGGCATGATCGTGCGAACTTGCAGGCCGTAATCGTGCGAGTGTGGACGAGTACCTAGAGGCGGTCGATGGACGGCGCGTCGGGTGCTGAGACTCTTTTCATCAGTTAGTTAACTCGCAACCGTGGGAATGTGACAGGTGACTTTACCTTTGAGCTCTCATGGAGAGCTGGCTGATGGCGGTCGATCGTGTAGGGAGGCACGCCGGAAGCTGAAGCTACATTCAGAGGTCAACTCGTAATCACGAGAATGAAGGGAAGACAAACAATCTTGGGTGGATGCTGTACTCGGTGTATGCTGTACTCGGTGTATGCTGTACTCAGTGTCAACTCATGATCATGACATGGAAGAGATAGAGAGGGATGACTTAACTTTGTGTTCTGCAATGATGGTAGAGTTGTGGACGAGAAAGAGAGAGATGGGGATGAAGTTGAGAACGATGTGGAGGATACGAGCGGATATGAGAAATCAGGGGTACAACCTGCCTGATTGGGTTGGGAA
>Ga0307515_10014332_pt1 | contig 14713 bp, 11 predicted proteins | sample 17_EM_MG_FD_194513 | JGI IMG/M metagenome (GOLD analysis project Ga0307515, IMG submission 194513) | Populus trichocarpa ectomycorrhiza microbial communities from riparian zone in the Pacific Northwest, United States - 17_EM | ecosystem: Host-associated > Plants > Roots > Unclassified | place... | reverse complement strand
TCATGATTAACAGTACAATTTCATTCATCACAAATGTTTGATCTGGTATTTTATATTTTACACCTTTTTATGGGCTAGATTGCTTGTTTTTCTCTTGTTCCATATAATGGAATGTCCATAATTCTGCGTCACAAAAATTATCATCACATGTGTGTTCATTGAAGAGGAAAGTTAATTTTTCGTATGCCAGAAGATCTCAGCATATTCAATGGCTAAATCTTCTAAAGAAATATTTCATGTTCTGAGACTTTTTTAATTTTGTGTTGAAATATTACAGCAGTTTTTTTTTGTTCACCTTACTGCAATCATTTTTGGTATGATAAAAATGGAGCTAGAAAAAATAAACTTTTGGTCTATGTATAAATAGTACTAAATAAGAAAACCTAAATTCAGTACTTAATTCATTCAACCAGTTGAATATTATTCATGATTACATTATCCTTTTTCATAATTACACAGAAAGAATTGATATTCCCTTCCAATCTTGCCTTTAATTTCCATTTTGATAAGAACCCTTAATCCATTAATCATTTGTACGAAAACGTGTTTTCATATCATTTGACCTCAAGAAGAAAGAAAAATAGAAAAAGTTGGAGATATTTTGATTTAATTGGTCTTAACATATGCACACGGTAAAAGTGTTTTCCTTTCACTCGGTTCAATATTTTTTGCAAGCAAGTTTACTATTTTTTTTTATTAGTTACACACGGTAAAATGATAAAAAAGGGAAAAAAAATACATAAATTCATTCCAATATTATATCATAAATATGTAAATGATTGTTTTGCCTCTATGCATTGAAACAAATATATTTCTATCTTTTTTATATCTATATTTTCAATTCTTGGGCCAAAAATATTGTTTTTGTGATAGTTATTGAAGTTTCTTCTGTTTTCATATTATTTGTAAATGATTGTTTTGTTTCTATGCCAAAATCATCTTTTAATATAGAAAAATAGTTTACGTTATACAATATCTCCCCAGCTAGCTTACCCTTTACAAGAGAAGTGACCAAGAAAACATGCTTCTATGGCCAGAAAAGATTGCTCAGTTTTTGGGTTTTCTAATAAAAAAATTTATGATTTAATCATGTGGATATATGGTAAAAATTTAAAGACTTTTTTTTTTCATTTTTCAAAATTATCTTGGTTTGGACACAATAAATAATATGTCAATAAACGGGGATGTATGTGTGTGTATGTCATATTGTATTCATTAACCAAAAAACAAAATTTAGTATATTATTATAAATTGATAATTATAAATGTAGATTGGAGCTCATATCTTAATTTATCTTATATGGTTGTGCAGAAGAGCTGAAATAGAGAACTTCTTACATATATAATCATAAACTAATTCATTCTCCAGCATATGGCCTGAGGTTTTTCTCTCTTCATCCAAGCTTTCCAATCTAGAAATCAAGGGAACAAAAAGTGTTTGGCGGCATGCATCATAGTTACCCTCATTTTTGTTTTTATAGCAAGTTAAAAAAAAAAAAAGATTTTAGTTTGAGATGATCCAGTCAAAATAAATTTACAACTTGAAAAATGCACTTCATTTAAAATGAACTTTGAACAATAAATAATATTGTACAAAAACTTGAAGAGAAGGATAGACTTAATTTTATTCATTTAATGCTGCTCCTGTTAAATTTCTTCTTGGAGAATTATTGTTTTTCATTTTAAGGGAGGGAGAGTCAGTCAATTAACATGCTAGCAGGTTACACAAATTCTTGGTTTTTCATCAGGAAAAATATTAAGAAAATCTGGAAAATCTATGAAAATAAGTCCTTCAACCCAAGTATAAATTGATATTTGAAAAAATAACTTTCTACGTTTTCCAAGGAAATTGCTAGTATATATATACATTTTTCTTGGATCTTCACCCTTTCAGAATTGCTAATAAAAAAAGGGGAAGGTTTTGCAATGCTATGCATTTCAGTAACTATCAAAGATATTGAATCTTTAAAGTAAAATTAAAACCCAAAATAAGGCTTATAATTAAATCCATTAATTATGAAAATGGATTTTCTTCTTGTATAAATTTGATAATTGGATAAAAATATGCACATGCTAATGTGGCGTGATAATTGGATTGCAGGACTCAAGGCCTAGCAGGATCAGAAAATGAATTCTTTTACACACGTTCCTCCTGGTTTTCGATTCCATCCTACCGATGAAGAACTTGTCCATTACTACCTTAGAAAAAAAGTAAATTCAAGAAGGATTGACCTAGATGTCATTAAGGATGTCGAGCTTTACAAGATTGAGCCATGGGATCTTCAAGGTAGTACTGCATAAAATTCTTGTAAATACCCTATTTCAAGAATATTTGGAGACCATGAAAGTTCACTAACTATTATATGTTTCTTTTGCATATAAACAGAACTGTGCCGAATAGGAACCGAGGAGCAAAATGAATGGTACTTTTTTAGCCACAAAGATAAGAAGTATCCTACTGGGACTCGCACAAATAGAGCCACTGTTGCAGGATTTTGGAAAGCAACAGGTAGAGACAAGGCAATTTATTCGAAGCACGACTTGATCGGAATGAGGAAGACCTTAGTCTTTTATAAAGGTCGAGCTCCGAATGGACAGAAATCGGACTGGATTATGCATGAGTACAGACTTGAAACAGATGAAAATGGGACTCCACAGGCAAGTATAATCATAAAAATTTCTTCATTTAGTGTTTTCTTGCAAGCCATTAATTTTTAAGTCTTAACCATAGCTGCACAATTTTTTTCGAGAGTGAAAGTTTTTTTTTATATGTAATTTTGTTGCAGGAAGAAGGTTGGGTTGTGTGCAGGGTGTTCAAGAAGAGAATACCAACGATGCCAAAAGTGAGTGAGCATGAATCAGTTTGCTGGTATGATGATCAAGTTGCATTCATGCATGACTTGGATTCACCAAAGCAAAACTTCCAGCCTGACTTAGGTTATCAATTCCCTTACTCCTGCAAGAAAGAGCTGGATTTTCAGTACCAAATCCCTCATGATCACTTCCTCCAGCTCCCACTTCTACAAAGTCCTAAACTTCTGCAATCGGCTCCTACATTAAGTTGCAATTCCATCAATGCTGCATATGGCCTAGACATAAACCAGACAAGCACTTTTCAATCCTCAACACTCACACAAGAAGATCACGTTCAACAAACACATGAGCAAAGATTTCCCACCATCTATGGTAACAACAACAGCAATCATGAGCAAGCAGTTGATCAAGTCACAGACTGGAGAGTGCTTGACAAATTTGTTGCTTCTCAATTGAGCCACGAAGATGTGATCAAGGAAACTAACCACCCAAATGCTAGCAACAACATTTTCAACACATCATCAGTCCACGCAGCAAACATACTTGTTAGACACTTGAATAAGCAAGAAGCATCCGTGCAGGAAAACGCCTCGACGTCAACCTCCAGTTGTCAAATTGATCTATGGAAGTGATGATATCCAGCCAAAATCTATGATTCATGGCATAAACTGATCATAGGATGTTTCAGTTTGAAAGCCAAGGGAAATTATTATGATTTTAATTAAGTTCCTGTACATAATAAAACATAAAACAACATATGTAGCTTTAACTGTTGTTGTCCTAGCTATAGCACATATATAAATTAAGTTAATTAATACAACAAAACTAGACTATCGAAAACCATTATGTTTAATTTCTTGTAAGATGAAATGTTTCTTAAGTGGATTGTGGGAGCTGAGAGTTGGTGGGGGTAAAGGGAGTACTCGAAGCAAGTACGTAAAGGTTTAATATTGTGTAGCCTATGGTCTAGCGGCCATGTACGTGCTGTTTATGGAATCTATGAGATTACCGATATCAAATCTGCCTGTAATTTCAACTTTGAAATATTAGAATAAAGCCTTTCTGTTCTTCTTGCTGCATTTGTGCGTGGTAGTATTTTCGTATTAGATCACTCAAGCTCGAGACATCACCTTCTTAATTATATATTGGCAGGATATGAGTAGCATTTATTAAGCCGAAGGCCCTGGCCTTAGATAAAGAAATACATTATTGGACCGACCACCTTATCTTGGAATTTCAGCTATACAAATCTATGATATAGCATGATGAAAGCATGCATTTTTACAATATATATCATGATATCATAAATTCATGATAAGTTCATGCTTTGCTGAGAAGTTTGGCAAATGCACGTATGTGAATTATATATGCTCCCTTTTTAAGCGTGGACGGCACTCAAAAAATCCAATCAGCTGGATTTTTGCATAAAATCGGTACCACTAGGAAGATATAGCTTTTGTTAGAGCTGGGATTTACTATTTCTGCATGTAAGACAAGATTAATTAACAGATAATTATTGAGCAAGCTCTAACTTTACTTGGTCAATAAGAAAAATATCAACAACTTAATAAAGGTAGTGAGATGCGAAGGAAGCATGGCAGACAAGTACAATTCAAGAAGTGACTTGTCAATTTGTCACTAAATCAAATCTTGGTCTGGCCCATGTTATCGATAGACAAACCAAATCAACCTAGCTAACATAAATCAGTAAGGAGGTTGGTCTCTACTTTAGTTTTGATGACAGCTTACCTTGAAAACTTGTCCATTCGAATCCTATCCTTGATCGGGCTAATTTGTTTTTTTATATATATATATATATATATATATATATATATATATATATATATATATATATATATATAGATAGATAGATAGTTGACCAAAAGAAATTCAAATGATTTACCATTTGTTTGATAATATTTTACTGATTATTTTTTTTTAAAGTGTTATTTTTGAAAATGTATAGAAATAATATTTTTTAATTTTTAAAATTTATTTTAAATATTAGTATATTAAAATAATTTAAAAATACAAAAAATTTATTTAAAGTAAAAAAAATTTATTTTTTTGCAAAAACTTTTTTCAACTGCAAAACAACGATGTCTTATCATTTCAAATTATGCTCCAAGTGACCCGATTGACTTAAGAAAAAATTTAAAAGAAAAACAATTAATCTTGATTAACTGTTTATTAATGAGTTGACCCATAAAACATATAACATGGCAAAGTCATGGTTAATACATGGTTTCAAAAAATTGGTTTTTGTTTCTACACAAACCTTCAACATCATATTATGCTGAAACACGCTTGTCACTTTTATTTACAATCTTGAATTTCATGGAACTCTAAATCATGCATATCAAACGTCCAATTAGAGGTGATTTATGTGCCTCCAAGAAAAAAATTTGAATTTTTATGTATTTTTACAAAATAAATTTTGATTTGAATTCTTGTAAGTCACCTTCGAAAGCAAATAAAATCGCTTAGTACCCTAAGTAGGCATTGAGTCAAATTTTGGTTCACTGGTTCGTTCTCTTTCGAACTAGGAAACTATTTTTTTTTAAAAAAAAATATTTTTTAAATTTAATTTTTTTAATCTAGAAACCAGTTTAACATTCTCAAGTGTTTGTTCCTATTTGTTAAATCTACAACACATAATTCTACAACACATAATTCCAAATAAATACGTTTGACTCTAGCATATGTTAAAAATTGCTAAACTTAGTAATTAATACTATTATTTTTCTCTCATCTAATATATATATTATTAAATTTAAAATAAATTCTAAGAATAGAAAAACATGACAAGTCATGTTCTTTTCAAACATAAGAAACCCGAATCTAGGAAAAAATTTCATAGCTGGTTGCATGATGTGTAAGAGCAGACCATACCATCGTGCAAAAAATATTAGAACTATAACAAGAGAAGAAAACGAAAAAAAAACAAATTATCTATAATTAAGCTAAAAGGAATTTATTATTATCACCACAAAAAGAAAGCAAAAACCAATGACTCTTAACGTCAAACTGTCAAACGAAAACTCTGTACCAACCTTAAACGTGCATGAATATGGTCTCATAATTTGACAGGCTGAGAGCTGCAGGAAGCAGCAGCAGTACTGAATGTGAAAGCACGAAAGAAGAAATACTAACACTACTGTGGATTAAGCAAGAAGGTGTGGAAAATATTGGGGTGCAAGTTACAAAGGAAGATCCAAAATATTGGTTTTGAAGTAAAATCTTAGGAGTATATATAGTATTTTGCACTAATGGAAAGATCATTTACTTGTGGAGTTCTGGTGAAGTCAAGAGCATGAATGGACTTCGAAATATAAATGGATATGTCCAAAGAACATACTTATTGTGCTATGTCTTCTCTACTGATCATAGAGCTAGCTAGTCACAAAGGGACAGAAAAAATCCTAGGAGTAGAAAAGCAAGTGAAGTGACTATGTTTTGACATGGACATTTCCTTGTTTCAACAAGCTGGACCCTTTTCTTTCTTTTTTCTTGTTCGTGGTTGCACACAATCAGTGTGTTTCCTTTGCTAGACAGAGCGGGCGCCTGCAAAGTTGAAGAAAGATTGTCCATGCGCATGCATGAAATTTGATCAGTGGCTGGCAATATTTGAGGGGTGTGAGTGAATAATTAGGGTTTTGTTAAGAATTGTTGTTTGTGAGGGAAGCTAACATCATATAATTTATGAACTGCTTGAAACAATTCCATGTGACTGCTAATTATGTTCTTCTTTCCACCCACAAATCCCCAAGCCCATGCTTTTTTTCTGCCCCACCAGTCTCTAAAGTTTTGGGCAGCAAACCTGTTTTCTGGCTAACATCAAAGCAACCGTTGGTTGATTGATGTTCCCTTCCCTTTATTGTTTCCCTTAATTCTCACATAATGATTTCATCAGAAAGTAATGGCTCAACTCTTGGGACCAAGATCCATGGTGCTTTCATCCCTTCCGCATTGACTCTCCCTTGACCAGGGTTCCTTACAAAACAAGTTGCAGTTTGGTAGCTTTGTGGGGGGTTTAGCTTAGAAAGGCCTAGCCCAACCCATCTGAAAGAAATTGGAAATTTGGTCCCCATCAACCCAAACCCTACCGAATCAAGGCTTCCATGATCTCCCACAGGCAAATGCCAGAAAAATTTATGATACCACATTTTGATGGAACATTGTAAATCGTCTATTATTTTCCTTGTGTGTTGTATAATTTTTTTTAAAAAAAAAAAAGGAAGAAGAAGAAGAGCCAGAGCAAAAGGTAGGATTCCAAAACTGGAATGTTATTTGTTGCATAGTTTATCTTCTTTTTAATGTATTTTTTTTTATCATTTGAATGACTTTTTAATATTTCTTAGTAATTCTAATGCATTGATATAAGAAATTAAAAATAATCTCAAAAAATTACTTTTAAAGAATTCTCCATCACGATCACAAACACGCGATTAATAGTCAATCAAGAATTACGGATATTTCAAGATTTTTAGATGACTGTAATCATTGCAAACAGAAACCTGTTTTACAATCCAGAAAAACAAGAAGACAGTTCTTGGTTTAACTGGTCCTACAACACTTCCTTTTAACCTACATCTTCAAGTGAAATTAAAATCCTTAAACCACCCAAGGTACCTCAAAGCATACAGGCACCCAAATGATTTAGCAAACTTGTAGTGGAATCAAGAAAGGAATATGTTCAGACAATTTGATAAAAAAAAGTCAAGATCCGCCATCATAACATAGAATTCCACTTGAGCGCACGCATTATCCTCTTCGGTGATACAGTGGACATTAATGAACAGAATAATTTCCATATGGCAAAAGGTATGATTGTGCTCTTCGTTAAGGATAAGGGGCACAATCGATTCAAGAAGCCAGATGAAACACAAAATGTTATCCAAGAAAATGGATACAATTCTTGCATGTAAAGTCAAATGATATTTAAGAAAATGGATTGATTTAATCATGTTCAGTATGTTGCTTTGAGATGAATGAAGGACAACAGATCCCCGATGACCTGAATTACATAGAAATGGGGGGCCAAGCTCCCCAAGGAATTAATAAAGAAAAAAAACAAATGAAAAATGACACCATGAAACTTTCTACTAACAAGAATGAAGTTCCATGTCTAATCTACACAGCTAAATGGGGGGTGTGCTACGAGTCCACACTGCTGACAACAAAAACAGAGTCAACTTCTAAAGCAATCAGAAGAAACCTTTAACTGAAAACCAAAACTGCGGCGCAGACCGCCATCAGCACAGTGAAAAACAGATTAGGATTGCCCTGGAGAATCGATCCTGCAGAATCTTTGTGACTTCGATCCCTGAAGATGCAAACAGAATATTAGCTGTTCATATGAGAAAAAGCAAGAGAGAGAGAGATTTATGAAATGGTTTCTGATACGTACTGCTGTTTGGAAGCAAGAGCACCACAAAATAGAACATTGTCAGGGGGGGCCATCTCTGTTTCGCCGTTTTCCTCGGGATTGGTGATTTTCATATATGTTTCTTGGCCGAGATACCATCTATCAAGATTTTCTACTCTCAGATTCCATATTCCAACATTGTCAAGGGAAGCAAGGACTGCTGTCCATCCCCCAGGGTAAACCTAAACACAACACAAAAAAAGGGGGGCTTGCTGAAAAACTATATAAGGTTCATCCCAGAATCTCCAAAAATGAATAAGCCTCTTAGCATGCTAATCAATTAAAGCTGCTTTTACAACAGATGGATAAGCAGATAAAAGATACCCAAGGAAAGAATGTAGAAAATCTCCAGAACTAAAATAGTCCTGCAACAACATAAAAACATATGCATGCAACATATACGGTAACACATGATCCTGATAGAAAAACCAACCTCTATTGTGCTGCGAGAAATAGAATCCCACTTATTGTATGAACCTCTGCTGTTCTCTGACCAAATCCCCCAGTCCATACTGAAATTGGAACCACAAATTGTTATATGACAATTCCAAATTCCAACAGCTAGCATATTAGAAGAAAAGGAGTGCATTCTTACCCAACAACAAAAAAGGAGTAACCATTCATGTGAAAGCTCTGCATTTTGGTATCATTGTTCTGCAATATGACTTCTATAAATCCCTTATATGTAGCATTAATGACAGAGGTATCCCTCCGAAGAGGTCTGTTAAGTGGCTCACTGGGAAAATCAAGCTTGTAAGATCCCTTCACTTGGTTGAGGTCAGCAAGCCGGATTGGTGTGTCTGGATTGACAAATGATATCCCATTCAGAGTTGCACGCAGCTTCCCATCAATGGTAGATGGTGGCAAGCTCCTTAAGATATATGTGTCCGTCACATTGATTGAACCATAGTGAAAAGACCCCTGTGGATTTGGGCGAGCTCCACTTGCAGTTGTATTTTGCCTAATGCATGTGAAAACAGCAACACTTATATTTATAAACATAAAAACAAAAATTTGCATTGAAAATGCTTACTCAAAGATGTTTCTTCTTTTACACTCTTAAAACAAAATAGAACATTATCTCCTTGTTCCTTCTTCACTAAGTAGATGGTTTTTTCCTCTCTTGCTTTAAAACATTCCAGGGAGATGCTCGTTCCTCTTTTCCAAAGTCAAAACAAAAGGATAGACACACAAATTTATAAACATAAAATGCAAGAATTTACATTGGATGTGCTTGCTCAAAGATGTTTTTTCTTTTACATTTTAAAAACAAAAGCAAAATCGTATCTAGACATGACATATCTGAGACCATATATAGATGAATTGTACTAGAAAATGACCTCCTGAGTTAAAGAAATAACCTGATGGCCTTGGGCTGGTTCATGGCTGACCACTGGTTATAAATATCACTTGGTGCTTCAGGCAGAGGACCAGTTGCACTCCCTTTTGAATTTGAATATTGCAGAATTCCTACACCTGTGACTTTTTGCCAAAGTGATTCATTCACAAACCGAGCACTTGCTACAATATAGTAATCACTAGTAGCATTCTGATCCATGGTAACCAAAAAGGAACAAGACTGCCCCACATGAATATCAAAACTAGAGAAATTTTGTTGCACAGTATAATGTCCCTCTGTTTCCACAAGCAGCAGATTGTGTCCCTGGATTCTAAAGTTCAAACTAGTAGAAGTCCCAACATTATGCACACGAAATCGATAAGTCTTGCCTGCAAAACATAATACATTGCCAATTAAAACTTTGAGCAGATGAGCATATTTGACACAGTATGAACATATAACAAATAGTTGAATCAATTCAACATGTATAGTAGTTAAACGTCTAATTATGGACATGTACAAAAAGTTCTGGGCTTGAAAATGATTGTATGAAACAATATCACCAACAAAATCACCAAAATGAGAAAAATTGAAATCGAAAGAATAAAATAGCAAGTAGGCTATAACCGATTATCAAACATGAAACAATTCAATTACGCTACTAAGAAAACAGATAATCAATGGACAAGAAAGAAAACTGTTTCACGCGCAATCAAAGGCAAACAAAAATATGGTTTAATGAGCATTTCACTTTCCATTCCTGAAGAACAAACCTGGATCAACTTTGATGGTTTCATAAGGTAACCCATCAGGCACAAGAGTTGTGTTGTATCTGTAAGGCCCTTTCCCATTAATTAAAACTCCATCAGGCATTCCAAGGTCTTTTCCAGAGTCAAGATCAGCTCTCAGCGCCTGAAATTCAATGTAAAAGATCACCATTAGAGTTCAATCCTGAAAAACATCAAAGCATGGGGAAAAAATAAAAGTAAACCTCCTAACAAATACTAACCGAATGGTTCCGTGTATACCAGTCACCAATCAGGAGTACAAAATCACCATCTGGCTGAGCGAAAGGAATTTGGATAATTGCCCTGTTATTAATAACAAATGGACCAAAGCCACCGGATGCTCTTTGAAGATTCAGAGACGGGTAGTAGAAAAAGCTCCCAATCTGATCTTTTAGTTGAAAGCTGTAAGTCCAGTCCCAATTCGGAGGGATTGGACAATTTGTGCCCAGAACACCATCCTGCCATGAATTGCGTCGCATTTGGATCCCAGGCCTGTTAAATAGTCAGCCATCAACCCAAAGTTTCAGAAAATCACTCTCCATGTGAATTATGAGGGAAGAATAGGAAACGAGACAAAATCCAAAACAAAATTCTATTGCATAAAAACCTACCATGTCATTAGGAGGTTTTCATCCAAATCATTTCGTACATTTATAACAACATTATTGTTAGTAGTAGCATTAACAAGAGGACCAGGAAACTGTCCGTTGACAGCTATAACCTGCAATTATATGTTAACAAATAAGTAAATAATGCAGCAAAATACAGAACGCAGACCATGGATTACTTGAAAAGGAGAGCACAATTTTTTATCCCCAACACATTTCCACAATATCTTAACAATTTGAATAGAATGAGCATAAGAAAAACACGTAAAGGGGGTAAAAAACAAAACACTAAAAGCATTAACCTCAAAATAACGATGACTTGAAAATAAGCTGTGTAAAGCCATATACTATAATGCCCAGTGTTTGACTATACAGCAACAAAACAGATAAACATGGTATATTTTTTTTTTTTTTGGAAAATAATGCAATTTACTGCATAGAGAAAACAAGAACTAGCAAATAAGCCTACATGGAGAAATCATCTTGAGCTAGCCAAGAATCATTGTATTAATCTAGTTCAGCAACAGTAAAGAGACTGTTTGGTATTGTAATCGCGCGCCGGTAATGAAATGTACGTTTTATTTTAAAATATATCAAAATAATATTTTTTTATTTTTTAAAAATTTATTTTTAAATCAATATATCAAAACAATATAAATACACTAAAAATAATTTAAAATAAAAATCATTTTTTTCAAAAAAAAAAGGTTTTTGAAACAAAATAAACAGACTACGAGAATTCAAACTACTTCAAAGCACCTTGAAAGAAACAAACTACTTCAAAGCACCTTGAAGTAAACAAAACCCATTAACGCTAATGTCCTAAAACACCATACTGACCAGATCTCATAAGCCAAAAACAACCACTAAAAGTCCTAAAAACCCCAAGAACAAAGCTTTAAAAAATGGAAAAGATAAAGTCTACAGAGAGACTCAAGGGGAACCTTTTGAGGAACACCAAGAGGAGAGACAGTGATGTAAGAGAGCTTGAAGTCAAAAGAGACAGTTGGGTCTGCTGCAAGAGAGAGGGTTGAAAGCAGAGCAATGTGAATCAAAAGAAACAGAGAAGTTGAAGAGGACTGGAACAAAGCCATAGAAAAGCTTGAATCTTTTTCAGTGTTTTGGATTTTTAGAAAATACTGGAAGAAAGATTTTCAAGATTTTTGTGAAATGATTGTTACATTAGAAAAGCTTGAATCTTTTTCAGTGTTTTGGATTTTTAGAAAATACTGGAAGAAAGATTTTCAAGATTTTTGTGAAATGATTGTTACATGATCAAAAGAAAACAGGAACTGATTAAGGAGATGGAGAGCGGGAGTGAGTGCTCTGCTGTGGAGTAGAGGAAAGTTGAGGTTTTTTGAGGAAGAGAGAGGTGCCTCTATTTTGGTTTTGTAAGAAGAGAAGCCCCCTGAATAAATTAATAATATCATCGTTTTGGAGACTTTTCGTGGGGTTTGGGAACAGGGTACTGGCTAAGCCGGTTTTAGTGACTGTTTGGAATTATAGTTATAATGTCGGTTTAAAATGTTTTTTTTGTTTAAAAATATATTAAAATAAAATATTTTTATTTTTAAAAAATTATTTTTAAAACATCAAAACAATATAAAAATATATGCAAAGCTTAAATAACAATTAAATCCAAAATAATTTTTATAAATATGTAATATTTCATTAGAATATTTGTCTCTTTTATAGTTCCTTTAGTGTTATGATGACTACATTATATATTAAAATCTAAAGATATAAATTTCAAATATATCTATGTATTATATTTGAAAATGAATAGACAAATTAAAACATAAAATAGAAAGAATATATATTTTTTAAAAATTAACCCATCTATCTTGGCTTTTAACTATTTTATTATTATTTGAATTATAGTATAGTTATTAAATTAAACCCGTTGATCCAGCAATTCCAAACTTAATCCTAGCCGGATTTTATTTTAAACTATATTAAACATTAATCCAGTCCAGTCAAACACAAATGGTACTCGAATGATACGGTACACGCAAAATTCGAGCAACTTGTGACGTGGGCTAATTATATTACTGGATATAGCAGGTGACAAGGGAAAGTGACAGCCATTAGTCAATCCAGCAGAACGCGCGAGTACCGGCTTCTAGTGCTTTCCTTTTCAAATTATTTTCAAGAACAGCCCACGATTTTATTTTTATTTTATTTTCTATCCTTTCAGACGTTTCTTAACGTTCGGATTTTGCCACAGAAAGCGCCACACAAAACTGCATCCTCGGCCCCCACACCTTCTCTATTGTCTCACCATTATTTTTGCAAATTACACTCTGAATGGTCCCTGAAGTTATTGGATTTGGTCGCTTTAATCCTTATATTACAAATGTGAGCATACCGGCTTATTTTACGACTGTTGATTTGTGGTTTTTTTATAAATAAATAAATTATGATAAAAATAAGTAAAAATATGCTTAGTAAAAATGACCCAAAATAACCTTTTTAAAGAATAAACAGAAAGAGATATGTACCTATTTGCATATTTATAACATATATATATATATATAGATGGATTAATTCCAACATAAATAGGTACATGGATCTTAAATTCCAAAACCATCACAAATAATTATTAGTATGAAAATCAAGCATGATTGTGTTGGATAATCAAGTGGGTGGATTTACTTTCATTCTTAAGATTGAAGGATCCAAACCAATGTGTACAACATTTTAGTGAAAAGATTAACTGATCAAAATCTGAAACGTTTGGGACCATATTAAACATGACCTCTCAATTTCTATACACCGTGGACGGTCCTCGTGGCCCCATCACTAGCTAGTCCGGCTCATTATACACTCCACGCGGTGGTGCTTTTGCCCATTTTCTGGTTCCTTGAACACGTAGAACAACATAAATTTCTTAGTTGGAAAGGTTAATAAATGACTTTTAGCTGGCAAGAATTATTTGGATCCATTTTCCTAGTTCGTGTTGGGTAATCAAGCATCGCATGTAATGTGAAAAACTTTGATTAATCCATCAATCCCTTGATTTTTGCATGATTGGGAAGACTTTTAATGTAGTTTGAGATGGTTGACTCGAATCCCAATTGGGTTGATTGACTAATTGAAATACATGGGATTTGAATTGCAATTTAATTTGATGACGCCTCTTTTCTTAAACATAATTTAGTACTAATGTTTTTTAGTTTAACGTGGGTCTCCGGGTCAGCTTGCGTGCACCTCAACTAATTCCACGGGCCTTGAAGTTAACAACTATGTAAGCCTACAGTGGCCATTATATGAGCAACTACAGGGCTCAAACTTGAGACCACAGAAGGAGCAAACCTCTTAATCTCAAATTTTTATCACTGAACCACTATATAGATAGTTAATTTAGTGCTACTTTGCTATCCTAGGAAGATGAGAGAATAGAGGTTTTAAGATTAATTAGCTCTCAAAATTAGCAATGAATTAATTTAATTTCGCGATGTCTTGTATTACAAACATGATATGGAACCCAAAAGGAAATAGCATAGAGCTTCTTGTACACCATCGAGTGATATAAAGAAGGCTAAAAAATCAAGGTTGACATTTCTTAGTTTAGTTGATTGATCAATGATTAAAATACTCTTACTTTTCTAAAAAAAACTACATTTTTTATTGTTATTAAATATAATTTAGTACAATATGTGGAATGTAAATTGGATAAGTTAGTTCAAATTTATCTGAATAAATAAATAAAATTAAAATCATATTATTTTATAAAA
>Ga0307515_10014331_pt1 | contig 14713 bp, 11 predicted proteins | sample 17_EM_MG_FD_194513 | JGI IMG/M metagenome (GOLD analysis project Ga0307515, IMG submission 194513) | Populus trichocarpa ectomycorrhiza microbial communities from riparian zone in the Pacific Northwest, United States - 17_EM | ecosystem: Host-associated > Plants > Roots > Unclassified | place... | reverse complement strand
CCATCCATGTGGAATCGTGCTATGAATTAGTCATCGTCGCAAAAGACTCTGTCGCTCCTCCTACACCTGTTAAGTTCCAGAAGGCAGAGGAGCGCGGGGCAATTTACATTGACAAGTTCAAGGACTCACTGCCTGGGTACGTACACTTTCCTCTGGGAATGTTCATTTGTTGATCTCACACTCGGGCGAATAGCTGTTTCCATGTATTGCGACCACTCGTACAGCCAGTCGACGGCGTCGAAATCATCGAGCTATGTTTCCCGATCCTCCTGCCGGAAGACCTGCGAGAGAAGTATGTAAACGGTGCGACCATCTGTGATGTGCACTTCAATGAGGAGGAAGGGTCTTTGCTTGTCGGGACCATGAGTGAAGTATGGGTGATGTATTACGTTTGACCCTTGTTGAGGGTGGGGGGGATGATATACTTTGCTAGTTCGTACATCTCGCCATCTTGCACGTATGATCTCCTGGAATAGAATCCACAGGACTTGCGTTCTTGTGAAAGTTTGAGCTGGTGAACCCCGCTATGGTATCTTAACAGAAATTATGGGGAAAAGGGATTTCTGCAGGAACCGAACTCGTGTTTCTCCTAGCTAACTGACAAGTTTATATACACAGATAGTAGAAATAGCAACCATCGTTGCATGGGATACACAATAAAGGCGAAGTCCATTCCAGTTCTCCGGGTATACCAAACAGGCACGGAAGGCAACGAATTCCGACAACCCTTCTTTAGAGTTGACAACCAGTGCGTATGACAATGAACTGGGATTATTTTCCTGACATGTAATTATCATTAGTACGTGCGGGGGGACTTGACCCCGGCCATTGGTTAGGTCAGACGGTCGAGCTGGAGTGCTGGTGCTGTAGTTGAGTGAGTTGGCGTTGTCATAACTAGTTATGAGGCATGGTGAACCACAGGCTGAGTGGTTTGGTATTACTCTAGCTACAAAATTATAACAGCGCGTAACGCAACGGGAGGAGTGGTAGTTGCTAGGGGACCTACGAAGTAACGTAACGCAAGGGGGGGTCTCCGGGCATACAACATCGTATGGGGATAAAAATTGAGAAAAAATCGAATAATCGCGGGAATGTATTTGAATAAAAGATATGTCACCAAAGAGCTCAAAGGTATTGACTTTTGTGGTTTCTTTTGATTCCAACTCATCAGTCTACCATATGCACCACGATTTCAAGGGCTGTTAACAGGCGATGTTGTTTGCGTAACACATAGTGCGCCCCTCCGTTGTTGTTGCATCCGGCTTTGTGCGTAACGTAACGGAGACCTAGCTTCGGTTGTTCTAATTTTCGTAGTTATAGTAGTAACACAAAGCACATATCTTCCATCAGCATTCACAAAAATAGTACCGCCCTCATTTGTTACTCGGCCGTATCAAAGGACCACTCTTGTGATATAATTTATTTGCTTAGCTGTGCCTTGCTCAAGTGTTTAGAAGTAGAGATTTGCATACGTGTGGAGCAACATTCATTATGTACATATCCAACAACACCCTAAGCATTCACATTACGTTGACAAGGCCAGCACCATTCAAGTCAAATGACAAGTTCGAATACCTGGGTTGGAACCACTTCTTCCACAGTAAATCCCCCATCCGGGCCAATCAGCTCCCACTTTCTTCCTGAACACAAAAAAGTGAAACTCCTCAAAGGGGCCCCAGCCACAGCAAGTATGGTGGCGATTTCCCGGAGAACATCTATTAGCCCTAGCCCTTCATGCTTGGTTAGATCAATATCCTCAATTTGCAAGCTTTCCAATTTGGGGCAGAGCACTGCTGGTACGTGACCCTCCCCACGTTTCTTATTCAAACCAGAAGTCTCCTGTGTACCCACAGGGACAAATGCCCTAAAAAAGTCGACACTTGGAGGGGCCAAAGGGTCCCAGACAATTATCAAAGTTTCTAATGCTGGTAAAGATCTAAGGATTTTGCTCATATCGATATTTGGAGATGGTGCCCAAGTCCACAAATGCAAGAGTCTCAACCCTGACAGATTTGCATTGACTGCGACATGCCTCTCCCAAATCATGTTGGGTTCCGGATGATCAAACCATATACACAATTCACAGATCTGTGGGACCTTAAAGGTAGCAAGACTGCAGAGCGCCACAACCAATCTGGTGCAGACAGGCATTTCTGTCAACGGCCTCTGTAGTAGGGTGTGGCTATCATATACCCCATTTTCCCAGTATCTCTCAAGGCTGTGGGAGGTCTGGCCGGCCAAGATTGAGGGTTGAATGGCGGCAGCAGAAAGGACCTTGAGGGTACGGAAAAGGGGCAAATTGGATGGAGGTTGGGTGCCAGATTGCATTGTCAGGGATAAGGGATGTATTCTCAATTCTCTGAGGTTATGGAAAGGAAAGAGAAAATCAACTGGAACCTCGACTGAAGGATGCTTGGAAACCTGGAGATATTCTGACTCCTTTACAAGTGGAGAAGCAAACTCATTTTGGTCTAGAGCTGCTGATAATGGAACTATGCCATGTAGGTTCGAAAATCCAATACAAATATGATTGCGTTTCTGTTTAGGTCTTGCGACTGGTTCATGGACTTTCCAGATCTGCCCTTTAGACCCTTCGTCAAAGCTCAAATGAAGTGAGAAGGCAGGTGCAGATGCCATAATATCCCCAAAGACTTGGATGCTTCCCGTTTTCTCAGGACCCCTCAGCCATCTCTTGTAGTGTAAATGAAGCTTCTTTAATTGTCCACAGAGTGCCCTGATCGGCTGGCTTGGTAGCCCAACCATTGCACTTGCGTCAGACCTTCTGGCGATAAATGCTTGAAAGAAAGCCTCGCTCAGAGCATGAGGGAAGGAAAGTCCAAGTCACAGTTGCTCCAGAGCTGGAAGAAGTCTCAGTATATGGACCAGCATCTTCTCACTACATTGGACTTGCAGATGCAAGTCGGTCAGGCTTTGCCCAGTGGAAAAAATGCGATACAAGGCCACGAGTTGCAGATTTCCCCTCCGAGAATTCCACTGGGCACATTTAATCTCCAAACTGGCAAGTGGGGGGAAATTAAAGTGCCTAAGGGGGCCAAGATTATTGGAGTCATACTTGAGATAGGAGCACGAAGGCATATCCACAGCTCGAACAATGTCGGCATGGTGTGGGAATATGATAGAGGATTGCTCAAGGTGAGGGAAAACCCGCTCAGCCATCCATTGGATAGAAACACACTTCAGATACAAGGAATGGAGGGTCTGGGTTAGAGGGAGGTGAGTATCAGGTGGGTAGATCGGGAGGCAGAGGGGATGGGCCTCAAAGGTCTCCAGTCTTTCCAGATATGGAAGTATATCAACAGGACTGTCCATCCTCTTGGACAGTCGGATGTTTAGAGTCCTGATAGAATGGAAGACACGCAGGAAGGCAGGTTTCCCAAGGTAGAATACAGCATTGGGATCAGCGACCTCTATTCCAGTGAGATGCAGAGTAGCCGTGGATGCAATTGCAGCCATGATTGGCTCCAGGAAATTACCAACGCTGCACCCATGGGATAATTTGAAGCATACCAGACGCTGCAAAGGTTGCAACGTTTGTAGATATTCATATTCTCCATGAGGCGGAGGCGAAACCAGCTCGAAGGAGCGCCACCTGGATGCTGCTTGGACTGCAACCATGAAGCACGCATGGAATTTGCGGGCAACAAAACGTTGTCCATATGCCCCAAATGTCCATATCAACAATCACATCCAGGAGCGACCTGTTCCCACCAATGGCAGCCTCAACCTCTTTTTTCTGTGTTGACCTTCCGATTCTCAATTGGGAGCGATTGCCTGGGGTTGAAAGCATAATATCATGCCAGCGACGACAAACAAGCATCAGGCTCCTTTGAGAACGTGGGTCGGCTTGGATAGCAACCAGGAATATTTCAGAGAATATTTCCACTGGAATGATGCGGACTATGGAGTCCGTAGGAGGACTAACAGCACGACGGCGACGTGGCATTGAGAAGAGTGAGAAAAAGAGTACGTCAAGGAGATGCGGTAATTTGACGAAGGTTGATTCAAGCGCAAAGGGAGAGGCAAGGTCAATAAAGCCTTGTCCGTTTGCCAGCCTCGGTCCGCGTCTGTAGCCCGTCAAAGAAGAGCGCCTTCGTGGTCAATTCTCTGCTCTGTGCGTGCTGGAGACTGGACTGGATAATGAACGTGTGTTCCAGGCGTGTATCAGGACTTTGGTCGGGCCTGTTGGAAAGCAGAGCGAAGTACTAGGAATGAACCGCCTCCTTACCAACTGGTAGTGTATCTCGTAGCGAGCTTGGGTCTATCCGTGGTCTACCTTTTCACCAGGTCCCATACAACGGCATAGAGAGCTAGCTATCCGTATCCCAAACCTGACGCTCGAGGGATAGGCCATAAATTCTCCACTATTCGAGTAGGGATACGAGACCTCGAAGTGTGGGTTGATAGTTTTATATTCGGAATTATCATATATTCAGTCCTATTGAGGGAAACAGCTCTGTACTCGGGACGAGTAGCTCTTGATGAGCAATGTATGTACTTGTCTTCCACACCCGAGAAAGATGACACTCACTAAACCCACACGCTCAGTAAAACTTCATTGCAGTGAGCAGGCCGCAAGTGCAGAATGTGTAATCTCGCAGAGCGGCAGGGATGGTGTAATGAGGACACTTGCAGGTCCGTGAAACACGGGTAGGAGGCAGAGCCACTGGAGCAGTGAGCAAAGAAACGGTAATTCGGCGTTCCGTTTGCGAGCCGGGGGGTTTGATGGGTTTTGGCCGTACTGGAGGGATGCCAGTACTCAGTGTCTGATCGGAGCGAGTGAACGAGTGAATTTGAGTGTGACGGCTGAGTTCCGTACAAATGAGGACCACAGGTCAGTAAAAGGCATTACCATAGCCCAGCCTCACCGTTTCAAATCCTCGAGCCCGAGAATTTTTTTTGGTATCTTTAGCTAGCATAGCATTTCAATGAAAATGTCTATCTTACCTCTTCAAACACGTGCCCTGCCCTCCCCAATAGCGGCTGGCGGCAATGTGCGGTGACTACGGTACTCCCTGCAGCCTGTGACGCATCCAATACCGCCCGGTAGCTGTTCATGAACTTACCAGACCGAATTGGGTAGCTAGAGAATGCGGTCAGTGTGTGAACATTCCTGCTTACTCATCGCTACGCACTGTTGAATGAATTCCATGGCACCGAGTCCAAGCACTCACGCATATTCTGTACCATCTCTTCATCATTGTCGCCGTCTTTGAAATGTTGCTTCGTCGGGATCTCGTTGAGTTCTTAGGACGTCCCAATGCCCCTATTGTTGGTGGTTTACACGTGACCTGAAAGCAAAGCAAGATCACGTGACTGGTGTATCAAAATCCGGAAGATCAAAATCTCCCAAGCGACGGTTCTCGCCTAAACACTCTCATCGGCTGGCACACTTTAATGGACGCCGAGCGAGTGCGGTGGGCACAGTTTTAAAAGCAGAGAAACGTTTATTATGAGGATCTACATACTCTCTATCTTTTGTTCCAACTACAGGGAGCGGCCTCGACGAGGAATAGAGTTTCCTGTCAGGGTTGTGGCTGTGGTAGTGCCTTTTGGACGCCGCAGACCTTGGTAAAAAAAGTTCCTAGGGTGTGCCTAAATATCCCACGTACAATGGAACTGGTGGAACTGGTGGAGCTTCTGGAGTTCCTGGTGCATACGAATCGCTTCCTTTATCCGTGTGGAGATCATACGGCGGTATTCAGGGAGCTCAGCATCATCAAACCACTGGACAAACTCGCAAAGCTTAGGAATAATTGGAATGAGTTGGTAGGATGGAGCTGCATCGAGGAGCATGCAAAGTGCTCTGAGCACAAATTCCTCACTAACCGCAGGAACATTCAAATTCCGCAAATTTGCCGCTCCCTGTACTGAACGATCTGTATTTCTGCCAGAATGTTGTGATAAATGGAGTGACCATGCCATCGCCATCCAATCCAACCCGCTAAACTCCGAATCTGTCCACTCTCGTTCCTGTTCCTCTTCGTGGAAATATTCCCATGTAAGAATCTGCTCAAGCTCACTCTCTTGTGTCATTGACTGTATGTCTCCCCGCGGTCTTAGCAGCGGTCGGCGCGACAGGGTGAAGAAGGCTTCAGCGAACGATCGTCGCCATTCGACCGAAAGTGTTTCGAAGCCATCTACAAATATATCTAGTATTGTCCACCCCATCCGCAGTGGATAGTCTGGCAATATGAAGTTGAACACAGCTGATACAGCTGCGGAAAGGTCACGAGGTGGTGCTGGGGGACCAGGGTAGGATATCGCAGTCTTCATGTAGTATTCCAGCGCCACAGAGGAGATGGAGAGCTCTTGTGATTCGAGGAATGACTCGAGGAGGAGTAACTCTGTGTACTGGGTGGCCGTTCCTTGTGTGTATCGCAGAAGGGACAGAGCTGCGATCATATTGGAGACTCGATGGTCGTAAAACGACCCCACTGGCAGACCTGATCCGTCAGGAATATCCAGTCGTGCAACCACTCTTGCAGCCAGCCTCAACCAGGGATTTTCCAACTCTAGATTCACGCTCATCAATTCCTTGATTGTTTCTGAAGTAACGTGCTTGGAAAGTATGAACAGGATGGCAAAAAGGTCTGGATCCGGGTTTTCACCGGCCACAAGCCGAAGGTCATAGGTTTTGAGCAATTCTGCCTGAAAAACGCGTTCTCCATAGAGCTTGGAATGACGGGTTATTGGCATCAATTCTTGTTCCTGGGGCGCCACGAGCATCCTGCTAATAGCGGAGAGTGTATTATCTCTCATAGCCGGGGCAATGGCAGTGAGTGCAGAGGTATAGAGGGGCAAATCACCCTTTGATGTGATTACAGTGAGATACTGAACTGCTAATGGATATGAACCTCGATATATGAGGGCATCGGTGACCAGGAAGAGCAGGGAGACGAGCTGCTTGTGATACTCGGCAGGAGTGTCTTCAAACCAATTAGCGAATAGAGCAGGGTTCCGAAGATTCCGGAGCAACCATGGGTGTTCACGACTGCTAGTGAGAATGTGTTGCCGATTGACTATATCTGGAGAACATGACATGGCGGTGAGTGTGACCACAGCTTCAAGTAATACAATGCCAGGGTAGCTGGAATCGTCCAACTCCCGCGCATGACCCGAAAGGATCGCTAGACATATCACGATCAAGAATGGTTCCCTTTCTGGTCGCCACCGCTCGCTACGGTGCTCTGATAGCGTGCTTAAAAGCCAAGACGATTCTTCTGCTGGTAGTTCCTTTCTTCGTGCCAAGTTTGTGAGGTTGGACTCAGTTTGTTTCAGAGGGTCAATTTCATCGCTGTTCCAAAAATTGTGGTTGTAGTTGATGTAGTCAAAAGCCGCGACTACAGTTTGAGCCAAAGGAACATTCGTGATTTCCATGTGCCGAAGGAGAGCTCGTACGGTGGTCATATCCTTCACCTGCCACCTGTGAGGTACACGCAACGAAACTGCTACCAATGCGATCAGCATTGTTGGAGGGCAGGATGAGAAATACTCTTCATCATTCTCTTTCCCAAGAACCCAGTAGGGCAGGTTGAATAATGGTGGAGTGTTAAGTGCCGCGCTACCTGCAACCTGCCACACAGACCACTGCAGTGCTTCACTGCGTTGAGAATCCGGGACACTGTCATGGATTCTCTGCAAGGCCGATGCTGCCGTGGAAAGTTGTACTTCGTCCATCGGTGTTTCTGCAACTGGGCATTCAAATGTTTTCTCTGGATAGGGGCGTGATTTTTGAAGGATGATCTGGACAGACCGATGGACACGACCGAGCACTGTTGCTGGCGTAATACCAATTTATGGAAGTACGAAATAATCAAACTTTGGACCGAAATAAGTATGCGCGCGTTGGTACAGCTCAGCCAAGCCGCGCGAAAGAGGGGAGCGGAAGGGCGAGGAGGTAACAAACACAGATATGGACATCGTCATGACATAATAAAGGATCCCAATGCCAAAAATCGCTGTGGCCACACCAAACGAGGGTTTGCTGGTGTAAAAAAGAAACACGATGAGACCAATGGAAAATAGAAGAATAGATATCTGGACGAGGTGTGGCAGTATCGCGACCATCTCTGGGAGCCTCCAGCGCTCCATTCCGAGGTACCGGAATTCACGCGTCTTCGCTCGTTGTTCTGGGAGAGATATCTCCCGTAAGGCGCGGTCGAATTCGCGTACCCAGCTTTTGATGAGCATAGCGATGAATGCAGCCAGGAGAATCACTCCGAGACTGGCGTAGAAGAGAGCATTGACGACGACAATGTGTTCTGGAGGGGAGAAGTCGGGTGGGACATATGGCCCAAGGCTCGAATTACGCATCATTTGCGTTTGGTAAATGAGGACGTCCTGGATGATATCTTTGGTGTCCGGTTCGAGACGACTGAGGAGTTCGATCAGGAAAGCACTCAAGAAAGCTGCAAACAATGCGGCCTGACAACCAATCAACCTAGATTGACGTCAAAAAATGGTAGCACATACGAAAGTGAGTATGGTGTCCATTTGTTCAATCCATTCTTTCCCGCGCTCGCGGTCGGTGGTCTCCGTGGCTGCGGGTTCTGTATTAGGTGATGTGCGTGGTGTGGCTGCATAACGCCTAACATGCCTTCATTGTAGTATTCCCAGGCAGTCTTGGGGATCTTCGATTCTTCTGGGTAACACAGAAGTATGAGAAGTATCCTTATATGGTGATAGGCTAGGAAACGGGCCTACCTGGTGGAGTCGCAGGAAGCGGGGACTCTTGATCTATAAGAGGACTTGAGTACGTGTGAATGACTAGGATGAGGCAATTGGGACACCTGGTTTCGATTTCTTACTGAGAAGCGACATCGTGGAGTGCAACTTTGGCGCTTACACTGGTTCCCACACCCGCCGCGCGCACAACCGCGCCGCCGTCCACAATACGAGCACGAGCAGCGCATCGGGCGTTGCTCCTCGCGGAGGGTCACTAGTGCGATGTCCAACTTTCGGAGAACGGAGAGGCAGAGGCATGCGCGATGGTACAACGAATGGATATGGTACAGATAGACGAACGACGGCCCCTTTCGATCGATCCTTTTGTTTGGACTTTGGTGAGTGGCCACTTCATCTCGATCTCCTTCAGGGAAGGACTTGACCCTGAGCCCTATATTAGCCATGGATAACCCACAACCCGCCATGGATACTCTGCTATATATACTGTCTGACACGCAGTCCCTTATTTTGCTGCCTCTTTCATAACCACAGCTAGTCCACTGGAGGACCATGGGTATTGTAGTTGCGACGAGATCCGTGTAAGAGCGGAGTTGAAAACCCCACCACGTGAACCCTAGACCTCGTGGTGGCGAGTTAGCCATTGCCCCATCATACTATGCGACTACACACCATAATGGTACATGAAAGCCACATAGGGATATATTCTAGGAAGCGTGCAGAGCGTGCAGTCCCGAGTTTCATGACGCCGCGTACGCGCCAAGGGACCTGGTATATAACAACAGGTGTAGCAAACTTTATAATCCTTCTTGAACCCCTTCATATCCATTTTCCCATTTCCCCGGGCGCTTTTTGTTCATCGCACTGTTTCCTCACGACCATTTACGACGCAGTTACCACGCTTCATGAGTATTTGCGACCTTTAGAGTCGGCGTTATGACTGTCACGAAGTTTTCTACCCACGAGAACACCTCTGGTCCTCGCCCATTGCTCTCTTTGGACCTGTGAGTGCGATCAATAACCGTGAATTCAGTCCCCATATAGAATCAAATAAGCCACTAATCGTCGCAAGAAGGCAGCCCTAGGTGCTGGTACACCAAGACCTCCAATTAAGGGGCTCCCCTCTCAAAGTTTCGTTAAATTAGCTACGGTTCCCACCCAAATGCTTAGTGCAAAGCATGTGGAAGATAAAGTAGAGTTTTCTGGAGCCAAAGGACTCATGACTCCCAATTGCGGTTGCTTGGGGGAAACGTGGCCTAGCGTCAGTACACCTTGTCAGCACTTCGGAAGCCCGCACTTATTTTGCCGCCTAGGTCACTGGGAACGGTGCCTTTCGTGCCCCTGGTACACCGTATTGGAAAGAGGACACCAAAGTGGGATTGCCCCGAGTCGTACGTCGTGTTGTCGTTGCCAAGGATGAGACGGAGCATGGGGACACTGTGGCTGAACCGCAGTCATATAGCAGTAAGGGTGGCTTCAAAACGAATTGTGCAAAGGTATGTTCGCCAAAATTAGTCATACTTTGCTGAATGAAGTCTCGGTCACAGCGTGCTTACGCCCCTCGTCAAAGGTCCTTGCTTGGACTCAACGAGATGGACATACTTCCAGCCTCATCCCCTCGTACATCTCGTCCCAAGGCCCACAAGTTGAGGCACACCTTGCCAATCGAGGTGATGCACATGGCAGAACCTCTTCGTTCTGCTCGTCATGGTAACTAGAAATATCATCTGGCTGTATGGACAATGCAGAGACAGGCTGCTCAGCAGGACGCCGAGACGCCATGATAGATTTTACGCCGGTTCTTGTCCATAAGATCCATCTCTCCAATGTATTACTACAGCGCTGGTTATCGTTGTAGTTCTTTCCGCACGCTGATCGGTTCGCTCTTGGGGACGTCTTGACGTTCCATCGCTACCTCGGCCACTGTACACTCCAAATATGGAGAGTGAAACACGAAACCTAACTTCGCCTCTTTATGCGGGTTGGATGTATTGTGCACCCAAGTAGCGGGCGGTTGTCCCAGATGTATGTCCTTAACACCTGCCCGTGGCATCGACCTGAAGCAGGAAAAAACGCGTGATCAAATGGTACAACGAATTTTCGAGAGCGTCCAAACATCGAGATGTGCAATCCTCGGTTGTGGAGTAGTCCAAGTGCCACCTGCACCAAACTAAATCTGGCTTGCGCTTGCTCTTTGCCTCCTCTGGCGCTTTATAGACTAGAAGGCCTCCTGCGCATTCTTAGTAGCTCGTACATCTCGCCATCTTGCACGGCTCCATAAAGTCAACGCTGCATTCATGGGACAATTTGAAGGACTCAAGATGCTGCAAAGGTTTCAAATTCTGCAGATATTCATATTTTCCATGAGGTAGAGGCGAAACCAGCTCAAAGGAACGCCATCTTGGTGCTGTTTGGGCTGCAACCATGAAGCATGCATGAAATTTGCGGGCAACGAAACGTTGTCCATCTGCCTCGACATTCATATCAACAGTCACATTCAGAAGCGACGTGTTCCTACGTATGACAGCCTCAACCTCTTTTATCTTTGTTGACCATCCGATCCTCAATTGGGAGCGATTGCCTGGAGTTGAGAGTATATTGCCATTGTCAAAAGGATTGGCACAGCCCGTCACACAACTGCCAAAAAAAAAAAATCGGTCAAACGTGAATTCCTCTCGCTCAGAGTAGTTGCGGGGAAAATGAATGATACAAATATGATGTACAAAAATTTAGCTATCGACTGCATGTATTTTTGAGTGAAATAAATAAGTTGAATTTTTTGACTTAGTTCTGGGGAGCGGGGGCGCGTTTTGTGTAGCAGAGATAGCTCTATTTCACTCCTTAAACCCAGCTTCTTCATAGATAGAGGTCCCCCAAGTTCATTTTGCTTGGCTTGACCATGATGTGTCCTGGACATGGAAACTTATCCCAACGGTGCTATGGAGGACCACCATTCAGCCCTCCGACCTATTTGACCTGTGCCTTGTTATGGAATACACCAAAACCAATATACAGATGGTCTATCACATTATCAGAGAGCATCAAATTTGTGGTGCTGTTTGAACACCAGCTAGAGCGAAGCCCAATGGGCATACAAGAAAGCTTACAAGTAATCACATGGATGTATGTTCTATTCTCCCCCATGATCCAACATCATCTCATTTGTTTCAATGGATCAAAGCCCAGCTCTTGCAAAAACCCAATGTGTTTCCTTGATGAGCTCCTCTCAGACCTATAGGAGGCATGTCCAACTGCAAATGTAAGCTTGAGCACGCTCTGGTGTGCACACTGTTCCAAGGGCTATCAAAGGAAGAAGGTAATTTCTCATTATTTCACTTCCATGTGCTCAAAACTCATGTGTTTCAACTCATTAGATCACTAAGGCAGCCAGGAGGCTTGCTTCGTCAAGCAGGCGCAATATATCATGGAAATCTGCAGGTTTCTGCCCCACAAGCTTGCCTTGGCTGAGTGGGCTGACAGAGGTTAATTTCATAAGCATTACAGTCACTAGGTAGTATTTACAACGTTATTGTCTGCTCTGGTAGCATGTGACAGCAGATTGGGGGTATATGATGTCTGTAATTTGATTTGAGTGCCGAATGGACGGTGCGGAGGCCATTGTCTTGAGGTGAATCAGTACAAAACTGCTTAAAGTACTGCTTCGGAAAGTTTGCGGCAAATCTACATTCTGAGGACCACTGAGAATGTGGTTGAGGTTTGCATCCTTGTGGTTCATGTTCACCCTCTTTCGAATGACTCATACTTGGCCCATGTATACTCCCCACATACATTAGCCTTCTCCAGCCAATAAAGCGCACCCCGCCCCTCAGAACTTGGTCAAATTTTTCAACTTGTTTATTTCACTCAAAAATACATGCAGTCGATAGCTAAATTTTTGTACATCATATTTGTATCATTCATTTTCCCCGCAACTACTCTGAGCGAGAGGAATTCACGTTTGACTGATTTTTTTTTTGGCAGTTGTGTGACGGGGCTGTGCCAACCCTTTTGACAACGGCAATAATATCATGCCAGTGGTGGCAACCAAGCATCAGGTTCCTTTGAGAACGTGGGTCGTCTTGGATGGAAAATAAGATTATTTCAGAAAATATTTCCACAGGAATAGTGTGGATTTTGGGGTCCGCAGGAGGACTAACAGCACGACGGCCGGCGACGTGGCCGGCATTAATAAGAGTGAGAATAAAAGTACGTCAAGGATATGCGGTGATTTGACGAAGGTTGATTCAAGCGCAAAGGGAGAGGCAAGGCCAAAGCCGTGTCCGTTCGCCGGTCTCGGTCCGCGTCTGTGGCCAGTCAAAGAAGAGCGCCTTCGTGGTCAATGCTCTGATCTGTGCGCTCTGGAGACTGGACTAGACAATGAAGTGCGCGTATCGGGACTTAATTTGGTCGGACCTGTTGGCCTTGGAAAGCAGAGCAAAGTACTGAGAATGAACCGCCTCCTTACCAACTGGCAGTGTATTTCGTGGCGTGCTTGGATCTCCAGGTCCCATACATCTTAGACAGATATCCATATCCCAAACCTGACGCTTGAGGAATAGGCTATAACTTCTCCACTATTCAAGTAGGGAAACGAGACCTCGAGGTGTGGATTGATGATTTTATATTCGGAATTATTATATATTCAGTCCTATTGAGGGAAACTGGGACGACTCTTGATGAGCGATGCAAGTACTTGTCTTCCTCATCCGAGAAAGAAAGACTTATATAGGCACGAAACGACACTCACTAAATACACACGCTCGGTAGAACTTCATTGCAGTGAGCAGGCCGCAAGTGCAGAATGTGCAATCTCGTAGAGCGGCGGCCGGGGTAGGTGTGACGAGAACGCGCGCTTGCAGGTCCGTGGAATACGGGTAGGAGGCAAAGCTACTGAAGCTGTGAGTAAAGAAACTAAACAGTGATTCGGCGGTACGTTTACGAGCCGAGGGGTTGGATGGGCTTTGGTTGTACTGGAAGGATGCTAGTATTTGGTATCTGATTGGAACGAGTGAACGACTGTATTTGAGTGTGACGGCTGAGATCCGTACGAATAAGGACCACAAGTCAGAACACGGCCGGTATATACCCAATTTACAAAAGAATTCCGAGGGTGTGTCTAAATATACCACATACAATGGAACTTGTGAAATTTGTGGAGGTCCTGGTGCTCCTGGTGTATACGAATCGTTTCCCTTATCCGTGTGGAGATCATACGACGGTATTCAGAAAGCTCAGCACTATCAAACCACTGGACAAACTCGCAAAGCTTAGGGATAATTGGAATGAGTTGGCAGGGCGGAATTGCATCGAGGAGTTTGCAAAGTGCTCTGAGCACAAATTCCTCACTAACTGCAGGACCACTCAAATTCCGCGAATTTGCCTCTCCCTGTCCTGAACGGTCTGTCCTTCTGCCGGAATGTTGTGATAAATAGAGTGACCATGCCATCGCCATCCAATCCAACCCGCTAAACTTCGAATCTGTCCACTCTCGTTCCTGTTCCTCTTCGTGGAAATATTCCCATGTAAGAATCTGTTCAAGCCCACTCTCTTGTGTCATTGACTGTATGTCTCCCCGCGATCTTAGCAGCGGTCGGCGCGACAGGGTGAAGAAGGCTTCAGCGAACGATCGTCGCCATTCGACCGAGAGTGTTTCGAACCCGTCCACAAATATATCTAGTATTGTCCACCCCATCCACAGTGGATAGTCCGGTAATATGAAGTTGAACGCAGCAGATACAGCTGCGGAGAGGTGATGAGGTGGTGCTGGGGGACCAGGGTAGGATATCGCAGTCTTCATGTAGTATTCCAGCGCCACAGAGGAGATGGAGAGCTCTTGTGATTCGAGGAATGACTCGAGGAGGAGTAACTCTGTGTACTGGGTGGCCGTTCCTTGTGTGTATCGCAGAAGGGACAGAGCTGCGATCATATTGGAGACTCGATGGTCGTAAAATGACCCCACTGGCAGATCTGATCCGTCAGGAATGTCCAGTCGGGCAACCACTCTTGCACC
>Ga0307515_10014329_pt1 | contig 14714 bp, 16 predicted proteins | sample 17_EM_MG_FD_194513 | JGI IMG/M metagenome (GOLD analysis project Ga0307515, IMG submission 194513) | Populus trichocarpa ectomycorrhiza microbial communities from riparian zone in the Pacific Northwest, United States - 17_EM | ecosystem: Host-associated > Plants > Roots > Unclassified | place... | reverse complement strand
TCTGGTCGCTCGTTCTGTCCCTCGCCACCGTTCTTCAAACTGCTCAAGCTTATCCCAACCCGAGTCGTCCGCAGTATGGCTCACTGGGTAAACACGGAGGAGTGGCCACCGAGGTGAGAGCATACAACCCGTAATCTGAATCGTCTTTTTCTCACCGTCGCGCGACAATCTCATGTCGATAGGTGGCGGAATGTTCGGAGATCGGAGTCGATATGCTTACCCAAGGTGGAGGCGCGGTCGACGCTGTGAGTTAATGGATCACGGCACTTCGGAGATATGGTAGTTGAAATGGATCGTGTCCGTCCTAGATCATCGCGGGCTCTCTCTGCGTCGGTACCATTTCTGCCTACCATTCCGGTGTCGGTGGAGGCGGATTCGGATTGTGAGTATCTCCAACTCAAGACGCGTATGCTCTACCGAATTTACTTACGCTGGTTATAGGATTCGCTCTGTAGGACAGAATGGAAAGGCTTCTTATGAAATGGTACCTCTATCACGCGACCTTGTTGTTCTGCGAGACGGTTATTGATAAACACCAAGATCGACTTCCGTGAAACTGCTCCTGCGGCGAGCGACTTGTGGATGTACCAAAACGCCACAGATCCCAATGCTTCTACGATCGGCGGTCTTGGTTCGTCTCAATCCTCTGCTGCATTCATGTCAACGAGTTATCATTGATCTATGCTGTAGCTGTCGCCGTCCCGGGAGAGTTGCGTGGTTGGGAGTACTTGCATAAGAAACACGGCAAGCTCCCTTGGGCGAAACTTTTCGAAGGGGCGATAAGGTTGGCTCGGTACGGGTTTGCAGTGAACCAAGACCTCGCGGTCACGTTGAATAGCGGTAGGACCGCAATTTCTTTTCCGCTTTACGGAATAAGCTGACGCGTCGCCTCTCAGATACTTTTCCGTTCTTAACAACAGATCCTATCTGGGCCGAGGTGTACGCTCCGAACGGGACTCTCCTCAAACAGGGAGATATTGCCTACCGAAAGAAATTTGCTGACACCCTCGAACTGTCGGTCTTGATTTCCATTCCCTACTGACTTGCTCACAATCTACGCTATTAGATTATCCCGGAAGGGTGCCGGCGCGTTCTACACCGGACAGATCGCGGAGAACATCGTTTCCTGTGAGCTCCTTTCGATTTGCTTCCCTCGTACATGTTGTACTGAAGAAGTTGTCCACCTGGTCAGCAACAAACGCACGCGGCGGGATCATAACCTTGCAGGACCTCAAAGACTACAAAACGATCACCCGAACACCGGTGAACATCACCTATCGCGGCAACCGCATCTTTTCCACCGTTGCTCCTTCGTCTGGCGCTGTTGTACTTTCAGCTCTCAAGGTCTTTGAAGGATACCCAGCAACCGCCAAGGTCGATGATCCCGAGTACGACCTCACGGCTCATAGGCTTATCCAAGCCACGAGGTTCGGTTATGGACAGAGGACGAATTATGGAGACCCCGCTTATACTGCCAACGTCTCCACACTTGAACGGTTGAGTGACTGCAGGGCTTGGAGATTTTTGGTCTGGTGCTCATATCCGCCCACCATCTAGCGAATTCCTCGAGGACGCTACGGTTCAGGACATTCGAACGCAAATAAACGACAACACGACTTATCCCGCTCCCTTCGTATGTCTCTCCTTTGACGTTTCAGAGCTCTCGGGAGCTGATCTGATGTCACGCAGTACAATCCTTCCAACTATATCGTCTTGGACGATAATGGCACCTCTCATTTGGCAGCCGCCGATAGATGGGGTAACGTCGTCTCGCTCACCACGAGTAAGCTATCCTCCCCGTGTCGTTGGAAGACCCATATAGAATGTTTGCCTTTCACATATAGCTATCAACTTGTCCTGGGGTTCAACAGTCATGACTCCGGATGGTATCATCTTGAACAACGAAATGGACGACTTCTCCAGTTGAGCATATAACCCGCCTCTCTACCTTTTCCGCGCTCTTCTCATCCTTGTCTTCTTCACAGCTCCTGGAACCACGAACGCTTTCGGGTTCGCTGCCTCTCCCCCCAACTACATCTACCCCGGAAAGCGACCACAGTCGTCGATCTCCTCTTCCATCGCCGAGGACCTTGAAACTGGAGAGTTCAAGATCGCGACTGGTGCTGCCGGTGGATCAAGGATCATCACTGCGACCTTGCAGAACTTGCACTACACGCTTGATCAAGGCCTCACTCCGAACGCTTCGGTTCACACGTCGAGGTGGCACGATCAACTGACAAACGTCACGTATTTCGAGCTCTCGGCCCCTGCGAACGGTCTGCCTGGATATAACAATAGGACGGTGAACTTCTTGGCTGGCCTCAACTGTATGTATAATCTTTTTTTTTTTCTTCTAGGTTCCTGAGTTCACCGTTTTGTGCAGATAATGTTACATACCAGGGCATCTCTGGAAGTACATCTCATATCGTCGGAAAGATCGATGGTACCTTCCACGCTTTCAGCGACCCACGGAAGCTCGCCGGTCGTGGGTATGCATACTAGATATATAGCCACCCTCAAGAGCGACCCGCTTTGTACTTGTAGTATAGGCGTTATTCCTATCTAATTAATGACATCCTAAAAACACGATCTCGCGATTTTCCTGGCGTGAATCGTCTACGGGATAAGGTTCCGTGGAGATCCGGGTCTCATCACGACAGCAGAAGCGACAAGACAAAAGAGGGTGAGGCCAGACGCGAAAGAGCTAACGACAACGCCCATCTTATCCCAAACAAAACAGAGGATGGCCATGATCTCGAGCGTGAAGCCGAGGGCGGTAAGGAACATGCACAGATGGTTGCACCTTTCGAGGAGTCGAGTGGGGGGTACCGTGGGGTCGAAACGACAGACGTTGACTACGCGCGCGTCGTGTTTCATCACGGAGCGTTCGCGTTGGTGTGTGTGGTGCTGGTGTTGGCTGCTCAAGGAGTTGTACGAGTCTGTGCGGTCGAGGTCGAGTTTGAGTTCGAGTCTGGCTTCGTGGATCGTGTGGCTGATTAGGAAGAAGGCTGCTAGGAATGAGATGATTGCTGTGGGTTTGGAGTTGGTGTTATTGTTGTTGGTGTTACTCGAGAGAGAGGAGAAGGGCTAGCGTACCTGCGAAAGAGTGGATGACTAGTGCGCCGGTTAGGCCGGCGTTTGCGGCGTTCCCGAGGTTTGAGGTTGCACCCCCATTTCCAGATACGGTTGCGCTCAGTAGCTGAGCCTCTGTGGCTACGAAGAATGTCGTCTACGGGACACGCACGAGTCAATCGGGTGGGGTGAGAGGAGGCAAGAGTTCGAACGCACGATCAAGCTTATAACAGACAATTTATCCTTCCACGACTGCGTCAAGGACTCCCTCGCTTGTTGCCTGACCTCCTCATCCAAGTGATCCTGGTCGGCTTGTGTCCCTATGACAGAAAAACAGATGAAAAACGGGAAGCCATCTACGTCCCATCCACGAACCTACATTTATTCGGGGGCCGGAGTTGGTATGCGGGACGGGAAATGGTGGCGGCCGTCTGTGGGACCTTTCCCTCCGCGACGGACGTTGCAGAGGTGGGGTCTGAGAGAGCCTGGTCAACACTAGTGGTGCCCCATTGGCTTGGATCTCTGCCGCTTTGGAAAACCCGTAGAGCTGCAGAAAGCCGCAATCACAGCTCTTAGCAGAGTCCTCCAGAAACGCGTAAAAAGCTGAGAGAACTCACCGCTCAACATGGACTCGGAGGTTGGGGGTCAGTGTGAGGTCATCGTACGACGGCGGATGGATTATGAGAAGGCCTAGCCGAGCTTTTTTCTCAAGCTGCCAAAGCTAGCGCACCGTAACGAGAGGCCGTTAGAAACGCCGGGTGAGGCGCTTAATGAGACGGCGCTCAAGGAAGGATTCAATTACCTGCGTCTCATCTTGGATGGCTGGGTAGTTCCGTACCTTTGGCTACAATGGTGCGGGGTTAAGATAAAAGCTAGAAATTTCACACTGGGAATCTGATTACAGTCGGGTATATACATAACACAATTCCGAGCCTACACGTCCAGCAAGTAGGCCACGGTCGTATCCCCGTCATCAGTAGCATGGGAGGCAGAAACGCGAAAGCCTCAGTAGACGTTGGCAATCGTCATCGCTTCATGCAGAAACGCAGTCACAGCTTCCTGATCAGACTCCCTGTCTGCCCTCCACTCCCTATCGTCGATCTTCTTCGCAAGATCGCTAAAAGCCCTAGAACACCCTTCGTGCTCTCTAGGAGAAGCATGTAGCAGCGCTCTGTGGGTGAAGATTGTGTCTATGTAGGCGCCGCCTGTGGTTGGGTAGGCTTCGATGTGGTAGTGGATAGAAAGGAGGAGAGGACATCCGAAGGGTCCGACGTGCGAGTGAGATGTGGTCTATTCAAGATAACGGTTTTGAGTGGGGAACGAGGAGTATGATAGTTTTCTGGGTACGTACGTTTGAGCAGGACTGGCATCCCGGCCTTGATGTGATACTTCCTCGAGGAAGATCGTCGACTTGGATGGCCTCCATCGAGAGATCTCGACTTGTGCTTTCGCTGTCCTTTACTTCATCATCTCCTTCATCCTTCACATGTAAACAATCGAACATTCGCACCTTAGCGTTGAGCCTGAGCGTCCCAATCAGCCGGCTCAATTCGGCGTCAGTCTGCGAACGAGCACGAGTTCAGCATCGGACAGTGCGTCATAGAAGGGGGACGTAAGGAACTGACGTCGAGGGCTGTGTAAGTGTAGTTCATGGCGGACATGACGAGAGGATAATATGAAATGACGTTTGTCGTCGTCGAGTGCGTTGGTGGTGGGGGGAGGGAAGAGAAGGAGGGAGGAATTGTCGGATGACGCCAGTCCGGCCCACCTCCCTTCATGTACCAACAGCGCACGCGGTTCCGGGGCGATGGCCACGACTCCCCCACGTTCATCAATACCCACCCATCACGGCCTCACCCTCACCTCGCTCCCCTCGAATACATAAAAACAGAAGGATGACTCTGCAGATCCTTTCGGAAGCCAGATGCCGTTTCCCACGTCTGCTTACCTCGGATCTCGACCCGAAGCTCTCCAATGCTTAGAACGATCCGACTCCGGTCCTGCCACAGGCTTTCGGCTCCAGCCCAACACTTCCCTAGGAGGGGATACAGCGCTTCAGCTTCGTCGGATGCGGAGGCGTTCCTCAAACCAGCCGGCTCGTCCCACCCTGGAGTGACATACCTCTCTCTGAATCGTCCCAAAACCAAGAACGCGATATCCGTAAACCTGCTACAGGTACAACTACCCCCTCCCCATACCTCTTCCACACTCCCTCAAGTGAAATAACTAAAACCCGACTGATGTAGCAATTCCGGGACTGTTTGGACAAAGTCCGCCTCGACAAGGAGTGAGTTCGCCCCTCCCCCCGCTCTCCCCCCTCGTGTGCGAAACTCCCTACCAAACCCGTTCTTTTCACCAGCACCCGCGTCCTCATCCTAAACTCGACATCCGAAAACGCCTTCTGCTCAGGAGCGGACTTGATCGAACGGAAATCGATGACGCAGGCTCAAGTAGACAAGTTCCTCATCGATCTCCGGAGCGCGTTCAGCGGCCTGGAGAAGCTCCCATTTCCCACCATAGCTGCCATAGACGGTCCAGCTCTTGGGGGTGGTCTCGAGATGGCACTGTCTTGTGATCTACGCGTCGCCGGTCGGTCTTCGATTTCCGTGGTTATGCTTCCGTCGGAGAGCTCTAATAATCATGAATCCAGGTTTTACCGTCACGAAGATCGGGTTAACGGAAACTAGACTAGGGATAATTCCCGGCGCCGGTGGAACTCAACGCCTTACCCGTCTCATCGGGGTATCGAAAGCCAAAGACCTCATTTTCACCGCTCGAGCCTTGACCGCTCACCAAGCCCTCGACTACGGTATGGGGGACATGCGAGGGCTAGCACATTTGCAGCTGACACATAACCCATAGGTGTGATCGACTATATTTCCGAGGAGGGAAAAACAGGGTTGGATCGTGCTTTGCAGTTGGCTGGAGAGATCTCTATCAATGGCCCGCTCGCCGTTCGGGCGGCGAAACAGGCGGTTTCACGAGCGATGGAATTCCCGCTTGAAGCCGGACTCGACTTTGAACGTGCTTCGTACGAGCCATTGTTGCACAGTAAAGATAGGCTGGAGGCTTTGGAAGCGTTTAAGGCCAAACGGCCGCCACAGTTCAAAGGCGAGTAATGGATGGACTGATGTAGACTAAGCATACACATACCGGAACTAGCGAAATACAAGAATTCCAGCTGCACGATTGCGTCCCCTAATCTGAGTCCGAGTCCATATTGATACTTGGTATCTCCTCTTCCTCCTCTTCGTCTTCCTCGCAGACGAAACCTATAGGATTCCAAGAGGAAGTTTGTGGTTCAGACACCGGTGGCGGTCTCTCGCTGAGTTTGCTCGTGGAAGGTGTTGGGATCGACAGTGGAGGACCCTCTTTGACTGGTGTCCGGTCTGGGGGAAGAGTGGAGACGGGTGTGATATTCGTCTGATCCACCTGCATATCGTTTGATGACCGAGCATCTGGTTTCAAAGGATTGAGAATCGAGGGAGCAGGATCAGGGAGTGAACGCGGTGGAGGGGTCGGTTCCACCGGCTGCGCGGGCTTTTCGGGTTCCTTTGACGATCCCTGCGGCGGTGACTGGGCGGATGCCGTAGGTTCAGGATCTTCAGACGTAGCCAGCCCAAGCATCGTCCGTAACTCCTGTTCCACCTCACTCTCCTCAACTCGGGACAGCGAAATGTTCTCCATAGGCGGTAATGGCCGCACCAGCGGGGGGAGCCTCGGATGTAACAGAATATCCAAAATTCCAGCACTTTCGGCTACCTGTAAAATACCATCAGAAATTCCTCGAACAGATGATACCAATGAGCGAGTGTTTACGCTTTCATTCGAGAGGTTCATCAGCAATGGCAGAGTTCTCCCCAGCGCCACGGATCTCGTAGAAGCGAGCTCGATGCAGGCATTTTGAAGTTTTGATGAAAGTTCGCTGTGGAACGGGAAGTTTTTGGATACGAGGGAGGGAGGAAGCCTCGAGAGGTAAAGGAATAGCGAGAGTAAAAGCCTTGATGATACCGAGTAGACTTCTGGCGAGACTCCTGTGTCTCGTGACAACAACCGTAACGCTGTGGAACGTTCAGCACCTCACAAAGGAGTTCTTGGGAAGTCTCGGACCTTCGACGGAAAGCATCACAACCATTTCCTCATTCGGAGAGCCGAACAAAACCCCGGGGGTAGTTTTGAAGACCTCATCACCTTCGTACCCTCGAGCTCTCTTTTTCCCTTTCCTTTTAGACGACCCGCCGAGGTCCATTGCCCCGACATTCTTCGTCTCCGACTGTGGCAAGATTGATTTGCTGAGATATGGAACCACAGCGCGAACCAACCGGTTCGCGAGGATGGTGTTCGACATGGCGCGAGAGTGCGCACACGCCGCGACGAGGATCCTCAAGAACGGTAACGTTTGTGTACTAATGCTTCGATCAATTAGCAGATTCGACAGACAAGAACGCAGAAACGTACGTGCTACGTTTGCGCTCCAGGTGATGAGCAACGCAGGATAAGATCCGTGACATATTCGGCAGCAAGTAGATATTATATCTAGTTGGTGACTTTGAGTTCACGAACCTGAACCTGATTTGTCAAATCTCTCACCGAGTCGCCAAACACTCCGTCATATCTGCGGCAAGCTCCCAAATTTTCGGAAGGGTGGATGCCCTCATATCTATCAGCGAAGAATCCAGGTAGTCACCGCTCTGCGGGTGCTGTCAGAAGATAGTGGATACAAGATTGCGATCCATTGACTTGCTCGGTTGCATCGCAGCTAAGGAGCGTGATGCACAACTTGGATAATTGGCCCATCGGAATCTGCACAGGTCGTGGGGTTGGAGAGCTTCGGGATTTGTCAGAGATCGCCGACAAAAAAAGATGTTGCACACAAACGAACCTCAAGAGGTCGCATAAAACACTAACTCCGGTGCGGAGTCGGTCAAGGTTCAGTGGGATGTAGATCATAGGGTCCTCTTGTGTCGACGGATTACCTGTTTGCCCCATCATAAGAAATAGCGCCAATATGCTCGCACCAAACTGTCCACACCTTGAAAATCAGCCTTCAACCAGGAGAGTGCGTCTTGTGTAAACTCCAAAGTCTCATCGACGGATTTCCTCCACAAGTTCGAGGCGCCAACCTTCCCACCCGTGCACGGAAGGACGGCATATAACTTCGAAGCGGCAGCAACGAGCCTCGTTGAAGACGGGGCGGGTGATGAGCCATTCAGATGCTTGAGAGTTAACGCGGACAAGGAGGCGTGGAGTTGCTTGTGCGAGGAGGGGAAGAGTAGGACCAACTGAGAGAGGGTCTCTAAACACAGAACCTTGAGACAGGATAAGCAAACGGTCAAAAAATAAAAGAACATCGAAAGGTGCACGCACTTTGAGCATTTCGCTCTCATACTTCCCAACGATCTCGACCAACGCTTGAGAAAACTTTACGATGTTTGGGAGGACGACCTGTCGCTGGAACTCGGTGTGTCCAACGCTGCTCGAGAATATGAATCGTATCAGACGGATGCAGGCTTTGATACACGGTAAAGTCTCGTTCTTCTATAAGCGGTGGCTTGTCAGTTCCGGCAAGAACACGGACGGTTTCCAAACCCACAAAAAGCATCGGGAGCGCGACAGTAATCCACGCGTGCGCACATTCGTTCATGACATCCCTCGAAAGCGTCGCCGTCCTCAACGCGATCGACAAGCCAGCCCATCTAGCTCCAGGATCTTTCGAATGTACGAGCGAGTTGATTCGAATGGTCCATTTCTGGACGTGTCCTTGAGACAGAAAATCCTCTTCGGTGAGACTGTTGAGAACAAAAGGTAGGTTGATGACCGCGGACGCGTCGGTTGCGAGGTGAAGCTGAAGCCAGGTTTTCAGCCGGTGGTTGTCCATTTCATGGTAAAAAAAAAACGGGACTATGATCGAGTGATCGTTGAATGATTGACTGCCAGTCTCTCCCCAACCCCGAGCCCGGATGCACTCGCCCCACGTTGCCCCTACTCTCATGAGTCTCATATATCTCAGGCCCTCTCAGGCCGCTTCCCGTTCGGTCCGTTTTTCAGAGGTATCAAACGGCTTTGATATCTCTATTCTCATGACCGCGTACAAATCGCACTCGAAGGCGTCGAAACCTTCCCCACGGAAGATCCGTACCGCTTTCCACACTGGGTTCCGGACGGCTGAGACGCCAAACAAATTACCAAGGAGATCGATTGTGCGGAGAGGCAGGACAGGCCAGAGACGGCCAATTCATTGATTCAATACGTGGGGGACAACGATACGGGAGCGCACGAGTTGAGGGCGGTAAGTAGCCACTCCTAACGGGTTGCAATTCCCTTTATGTCCGTGTCCCCCTCGCAGTTTTATCGCCTGCCGGAGGGACTTATTCCCCTGTTAACCAGTATCTAATGGTCCGCCCAAGCTGCAGGCCAGAATCCAGAGTTCTGTGAATCAATTGGAGGCGGGTGATACTACCGCAAGGAGCGTCACCGCGAGCGCACCGGCCGGGTGAACCCGGGCGGCGGCCGGACGGGCGAAAGCGCATTCAAAGCGGTCAGCGAGTGTCTTACTGATATCGGGGCGAACTAGACATCCCTGTAGAGCTCCACTACTCAGCAATCCGTTACTTATATGTAACCAAGTGCATCGACTTCGAATCCGTCGCGTAGTATCCACGATAGTAACAACATATATTTTGGTGGGGTGACCGTATTCATGGAAGAATTTCGTGGCTGATTGAAAGAGTATGAAAGCCATTCGAAAGCCAGATCGACGAAGAGTCGTGCGATCAATCCATCAGCGAGTTCCGAAAGCCTGAAACTTGAAAGCCACCAAAGGACCAACTTTCTTCCACACTGCGATGAACAGCCTGTCGCTCGAAGAAAAAACGAGCATAGGAGTCTACGTGAGTTATATATTACGCTCCAAGGCGTGTGCGATACCTGACGCAGTGCGTTTAGATCACCAGAATGGACCGCGAGATCAACCTCAACTCCATCCTGGCCTTGGATGCGGAAATTATCCGACTCAAGCGCACCCGAAACTCTCTGCTGAACATCGCACGCATACCTCCAGAAATCCTCGGTCACATCTTTCGTTTCAACGTCAGCGCCACGGGGGTCGATGACCCCAACTTTCCCGAGATACCAAAGGGCTCGTACAACATCCTCCTCGTCTGTCATCACTGGTTCCAAGTCGCCAATCTCACCCCAGGACTATGGAGTTCCTGGGGTAACAATCTGAGAGACTGGAAACGCTGGCACCTTCGTTCCGGAACCTTCGCCCTCGACCTATTTTTGGACGGGTGGAGATACAACGATGGAGTTTTCGATCAAGCCCTGCGGGACACGCTCAAGAATCGGGCTGCGCGCGACGTTATACGCAAAGTCCACCTCAAGAGTAACGACACCAGGCTCCTAACCGCCATCGTTTCTTCATTGATCCCTGAAGGCGAGGACGTCCGACCCAGCAGCATCGAGTCAATCGTGTTGAGCAACGTGGATGTTTCCGATCTCTTCACCCGATACAATTTCCCAAAATTGCGGAATCTCCATCTCTCAAGCAGTTTCAGTATTTCCTCCTGGGACTATCTGAAATCGACCACCACGGCGCTTACCAACCTATCGCTCCATTATGTTAACACTATACCACCCTCGGCCATTCCAACCGCATCACAAATATTTTCACTCCTCGCCTCTAATCCTAATCTCCGTTCCCTTACGCTAGGTCCAACTTTGACCAACGACAATGACAGATATGACCCCGGGCTTCGGGTGTCGCTATGTCGTCTGGAGCATATTGATCTTAGTGGACCCTTTCGTGATGTCTTCCCGATCCTATACCGGCTAGAACTCCCTGAGAGAATGGACTGCAGGGAAATTGTGTTATGCGATTGCACACCACAAGAAGTTCTAGAGGTCATCGGGCCATACATTCGAGATTGCCTCCGGGGTGATGCAAGGTTCGGGGATAGGCTAGGGGCATTCATCTCGTTTGCCCCTCCTTTTAGTCACATCGCCCTTCACGCCGGCGTTATTGGGATTGGGCATTGCGATTTGGATCGACGACCACAGTATGGCCCCCCGTGTGGGTTTTTTGAGCTGGAGCTTTCCCGACTGATTCCTCGTGACGTAACGAAGAATCTACACCTCGACATCCATGCGCTCCTCCCCCAAGAAAGTATCGTCGATTTCGAGACCGACCTCCCAGTGACGGAAGAGATCATTCTCACTATGCCTAATCTCGAAGTGTTGTACCTTATCCGCCCGGTGGTGTCCGACGGATTCCTCCTGCCGGACCCAAAAGGATCAAACGCACACAATAAACTCCTCCCCTCTTTGCAACGGCTGTATTTGGAGGATGCAAAAGCGGTGGATGACAACTGGTATCCCCTCATCACCTACCTGACCCACCAAACCTGTGGTAATCAAGCCATTTCGTTGGAATTGTTCGGCGAAGGGGTTCACGTCTGTCCGGAGGTGATCGAGCAGATAGAAGGACTGGTTGAGGAGCTGGTTTATGAACCGGATCCAGACTCGGGATGTCCCTTTGATAAATGTCCGTGGGCGGAGTAGTTGTGTGAAAAGTTGGAGTTCGTTGTTTCTATGCAGAAGTAGCTATGTCTGTACATGTACTGAGAAATCCGCTGTTTGTAGTGACCTCTTTATGATAAAATGAAAATCAGTGCTCCGTTTTCGCGGTATTCCGCTTGGACTTTTTCGCCTCCTCGACTTAGTTGTCTGTAACTTGAGGTACGTTAGGTGAGAGAACTGTTTCTCGACTGTTCAGATCACCGCTCGGTGATCTGTGGGCCTTCAAAGTCACAAGACCACCACGCCATTCAAAGACGTTGCCCTCAAGACTAAGAAGGCGCGAACTACGGTGTAGGAACCAAACCACCAAAGGACTGTGAGTAAAAACGATTTTAAATTTCCACGAAAACACCTCCAGTCCGACCGCGACCATTGTGGCAACGGCAATTACCGGGAAGTGATGGCAAGCGCCGGTGATCCTCCGACAGCCTTGCCAGTGACCGCCGCCGGCAGACCCCTACAGTTGGCACAAATAATACCTGGCTTCAGATTGTACAACGGAATAAATTCCATATGATTAGGTACAGATATTGTCACAAACGAAAGTTTCATTTTTTACGTCCGACGATCGGGTTAGTTCCCGATACGATATGGACGGTACTATGATGATAAGAATGAAGAAACGAGCGGAGATCAAGGTGAGAGATAGCCTCCTCCATAGCTTAGCGAGAATCTTCGCGTACGCCGGCATCTGCAAAGTGGAAGTCACCGCACACGAACGACAAACCCAGGCGTGCCTCGCCCTACTGTGACCCGACGGCTGGCATAGAGTCCCGTGCGGCGATACGGATCCTTGCTTCGAGGTTATAGTCACAGCTTTTCCGGCCCAGTGCCAAAAGGATGGCGTACATAGCCCAAGAGTTCGCGGCCTATCATCCTAATCCACCCCTTACATTGTCGCTCAGCCTGCGGCTCAACGATCGTCTCAATGATGGGGACCGTAGACTTTGACAATGGGAAGGTCGACAGGGTAGGACAATTGCAGTAGAGTCCAAACCACGGCAGCGGTTTCGTCCGTTTGTACGGTGGGCGGGGAAGCGGGAGCGGGATCAAGAAGGTAGAACATATGAGAGAAATCGGGGTAGGGGTGTTGGAATGGCCGTCGAAAGGCACGGAAATCTACTTGGTTGGGGGGCGAATTATGATGTCGCAGTTTGAGTCGTTCAACTCTTCGGGGACTTTGTAGGCCGGAATCCAGCCTCAAGTCCAGAGCTCAGATTCAGGGAGAGGGGAGCTCGGGTTGAGAGGGGGGGAGGGGGGAGTTCTGGACGGTTTGTACCCAGGAGTCCCGAGGATGGACCAGGGGTAGCGGAAATGATTTGTTAGTCGCGATGAGCAAAGGACCCACAGTGCAAGTGCATGTCCCGGGACTCTGATGAACATTGCTCAGTCCAAGGGAGCGCCCCCGTTATTGGCGGATCTGTCTTCGTCGTAAAAATAGAACACACTCTTGACGAGAATGGACAAAATACCCGACGATCCAAGCTATAATCCTGTGTACCTTGGCGATTGCTCGATCGAGGCCGGGCCAGAGCTCGAAGAGGGTACTAACTATGGGAAAGCGACACCGGTGCTCCTCCCCCCCGGTACACGTGCGGCCACGATAAGATCCCATTCCCCCCCTCTACCTACGTGAACTAACGCCACAGGTGTCTGGTGGGATGTGCACGGGGCGCGCTATCCTAAAGGAACAACTCCATCAGGAAAATCGCCAACGGAGAAAGCAGAGAAATTACGGGATCGTCAAGCACGATCGAGATCCACGGCGGCGATCGAGCACGAAAAGCATGAAAAGCAGAGGCGGCTGATTTCCTGATGTCCAATGAAATGGCGTTAAATGAACGCCTTCTGTTCGCGACCAGCGAGCCTCACATGACAAAAGGTCCAATTCGAGTCTCCGCGCAATGGGCGCAAGATGGGTCCAGGCCCCCTTTTCGTCCGGTCAGAGGAGGCGCACCTTCCTGCAGATATGTATATAAGGCCCCCCCGTCCAACCCCAGTAGGTCGTCTCTATCCTCACGCTCAGTATCGAAATGCAACCACCCCCACCACCCCCACCCGTCCTCAAAGAAGGCACCTACTTCATTATCAACAAGAAGGCGACGAACAGTGCCTTAGACCTTTCTGTTCAGGACATGAAGAGTGTCGTCGGCTACAGTCGCAACGCGGGGGCCAGTGACCAGAAGGTACGACCCACACCGACTTCTCTTCACCATGATCGTTGACCCAACCCTGACCTCATCGCAGTGGAAAATTTCCGCGCAAGGCAGCTTGTGGACTATCCAGAGTGTTTACAATAACGGGTATCTCGATTCCGATTCCCCTGGTTCCTCAAAAAGCGGAACAAAATTGGTTGTTTATACCGCCAAAATCCCGGTGAAGTGGCACCTTATCTATGACGACAAAGGGCAAGGTTGGCGGTGAGTCAAGTTTACCCAGACAGCCCCGTCGGTATTTATTCACGGTTGGATCACAGCATCGTCTACGGCGCCAGCAACTTTTGCGCAACCTTGTACAATGGCGACCCTGCCAATTTGACTCCTGTACGACTCTACCTTTCAATGCCCGATTTCCAGCATCAAGTCTGGAGTTTCGAAAGTGCTCCGTGTTGATGACTAGGCTGGAATCCAGCCTCAAGTTCAGAGGCTGGGAGGACGCCTCTGATTCTGAATCGATGATGACGAAGTGAAGTATTCCGATCAAATGCAATGTACAAATAGTATGCTTTTGGATGCAGTCTTGATTTCCGTGCTCTTAGGTACCCGCGCTAAAAGATGTAAATGAAATCTCAACTTATGAAAGACCCAGGCAGCTCCCCCGCACTAGTACCTCATGGCCTCTGAGCATGTCAAACACTCCTGAGTTGGCTAGAATCGGTCCAACGACTCCGAGTGCCTCCGTTGAACCCTCTGTCCGATATCACCAGCCAATCTCTCCTCAACCCTGGACCCGGATGTACCCCCCCCCCCCTCGTTGCTGTCTCAGGCTGCTTCCCGTTCGATCCATTTTTCAGAGGGATTACACGGCTTTGAATTGTCATGACCGTGTACAAATCATAGAGTCGA
>Ga0307515_10014328_pt1 | contig 14714 bp, 11 predicted proteins | sample 17_EM_MG_FD_194513 | JGI IMG/M metagenome (GOLD analysis project Ga0307515, IMG submission 194513) | Populus trichocarpa ectomycorrhiza microbial communities from riparian zone in the Pacific Northwest, United States - 17_EM | ecosystem: Host-associated > Plants > Roots > Unclassified | place... | reverse complement strand
ATTTCGTTCGCCTGTTCACATTCGACGAGCTCGACTGAACAACGTATGTTCGTAGGAACGAGATATTGGTACGACATTCCGTCGTTGTTCAATCTCCTCGACACGGCTCTGATTGTTTCGACCGCTCCGTTTTCTAGCGTTATACCACCTCTATACCCATGCACCCGATCGCCTCGGTGTTGAATCATGGTATTCCGGTTTGTTTGTGCTCGGACGACCCGTCGGCGTTTGGGAACCTCGGCTTGTCGTTCGATTTCTACCAGGTATTGGTATCGAGTGAGCAGACGGGGCTGATCACCCTGGGAGAGATTGCACTTGACAGTCTCAAGGTATGCCAACCGCCACCTGGATACTCAGCGCAACTGACGGTATTTCTTAGTATTCAACGCTTGGAGCGGAGGAAAAGGAGCGGGCGATCGGGTTGTGGAAGAAGAGATGGACAAAGTTTTTGGAACAGATCGTTGAGAGTGGGGGAGACTTGTAGGCTATCGTTGTTCGGAATCGTAGGTTTCCGGGCGTGTACGTGTAACAAGTGAAAAGCGGTGTACTTGTATTGACCCAGCGTGGGGTCCACACGATCCCCAGTTCGGAGGTTGCCGAGAGATCAGTTGACACGTGACGCGTAGGCTGATCGCTGGAATGATGAATTGACGTGCTCAGCGTCGTTGCTACTCAGGTCTCGGGGAACCGTCCTCACCGCGGCCGGCTTGAATTGTGCAGTCAAGTCCTATTCAATTTGGCCAGTTACCTGTACAGCCGACCCTGTCACTTGTGCTAGGGGTGGACCTTTCACACCACCTATCCGTGGACCGTGTTCGGGTATGTCCGTAGAGCTGCTTTATGGCCTCCAGGATCGACCCGGATCAGAGGGTTGTTCGCAAATTTGCGGGGAGGCGGGGTCCTTTTGGAAAATGACAAGCATGGTGAAATCCCCCATCTGTTTTCTGTGGAGTTCCTGACGGTTTGGTCCATGATTGCGGGAGCAGGGCTATTCAAAATCGCCTGCAGGATGGGTAGCGTGTGATTGTGACTCTGGGGGTCGTGCCTTTGTGGACATCCATCTCGGAGTGACGGTTCACCCAATGTTCTTGTTGGGACTAGTGCATGGAGCTTGAAGCATGATGTTCAAACACGGGTCGGATGTTCCCTACGTTCGAATGTTCAATGAATCTCCGTTGACGGAGGCCACCTGACTTATCGCCCTTCCTACGTTATTCCCTTGCATCAGCAAAATGCCTCCCTCTTACGTAGCACTTGGTAGGACCCAATTTAGTTTTTAGGACTAGCACCGGCCAGTTTCGTCGAAAAATCCTCGCCAGTGTCACACAAGGGATCAGTCCCGCGGATGCCCCACCACCCCGAAACCGAAACTTGCCTATCCGAGAACACGACAAACCCGCTGCACGACCGGGGTTGGATTCTATCGGGGTTTCCGGAGATAGTTTTGATCGGAGGCTGGGTGATCAGCGGGAAGAGATCGTGTATTCTGCTACCACTAGCCCGAGGAAAGTGTACGGGACCCACAATACGGTACCCAAGACAACCCTCCAATTTTTCCCAGCTAATCAACTGTCCCGTGATTAGATATGGAGGAAATTCGAGTCTCCCTTCGACGTGACGGAGATACGGACGCCAGAGGGCCTGATATACCGGGCTCGTACTTCCGTCCGAACCCATTCTCAGAGTACTTCCATGAACTCCTTCTGAACCCGGTCGGGGTTCGTTATATGGTTTGTTAAAGTAACGCTCAGCACCTAAGGTGAGTGGTGAGACTTACCCCTGATCGAACACGACGGGCAGAAGACCCTCACCCTGATCACGAAAGCGTTGGGGCTAACTTGTTTGCCTATCCACGAGTGAGGCGGTGGATGTACCCCGATTACGAATCCCCGTCAGGCGATCAAACCGAGCCCAATCATGGTGTTTTTGGGGTGGTAAGTTTCAACTTCACTTTGAGACTATCCAGGGCGACGGTACCCATTACGGCAAGCTCCGAAATTTCACCTGAAACCAGCACCTGGTAGAAGTTAGAGTCCCAGGCTACCGAAGATAGCAGGATCGTCGGAAGCCAGGCAACCTGTATATTGGTCACCGATATCACAGCATATAGCGGATGCATCGGTACGAAGGTTATCATGTCAGGTGCTTCGTTGTCTGGAACCCAAAAGGTATAAGAAGATGAATAACAACGTTGGGGCCTGAAGGAGTTACCCATAACCGATATGTAGAGGCTTCCGTCCATGCGCACAATCGAACCAATTCATATTTACGCAAGTACTCTCTGCCAAAATCGCCACCCTTCGAAGGGTTGTGGGATGGACCGGTATGTAAGTCTGGGCAAGCTATTTCTTAAATCCACTGATTCCACCACCCCTTCACGCTTGTTCTCGGTTCCTCATTCCTTCTTTCCTTTCCGTTCCACTTTTTCAAATCTGAGCGCATGATCATCCGGCTTTTCATACACAAAAAGGTTCGGATGACCCGATATTCCAGCGCGCAGCCCTATGGCATGGATAATAGGGTCGGTGGTAATCACTGCGGTTCACTGGAACCTCCCCCCGCAGCTCGCGCATCCGCTTTTATCACTCGGGACGCAATTCCGACATTGGGTACGTTGGATACGTATGTGTGCTCCTCTTTGAATACACTGTCTTCATCACTGTCCACTAGGCCGTGAGAATCAAATCCTGAGTTTCCCTCCGGAAGTTGAAGGTGTTAGACGGCTCTACAATAAAGTGGGAACGAGGAGCTACAAGTGCATTTGTGGACCGCGGGCTTTTATACGATGAGGCGCTCTGCCGATATTTTACAGGTTTACTAGATGTCCAAGGATACAGAATACGTAGATGAGAGATGTACTGGACGGAAAAATCCTTTTTTCAGTTGTCAGCCTGCCACCAACCCTAATGGTATCAAGTGACTGTCCGTAAGACTAAGGATGTATATATTCGCCGCAGAAGTGTACCACTAGCCAAGGTTTGCTGCTCAATACCCAAGAACTTCCGCATCGTGTACTCCGATGGAATCGGACAATCAAGTGTCAAGGCGATGGTAGCATGTGGTGAGGTCGAAGTAGGTGGGGTTGCCACCGTTCCCACCCCCGTAGTTCGGAAGGTTGGCTGGGCTTCGAACGAGAAGATCAATGCATCGTGATCCCAGATGTGTGGTCTGAAGACAATATCGATGCCCCGACGCAACGGTCGGGGTCCTGACAGTTCCATCAAAAGGTTGTGGATATTCTTCCAGGTGCAAGTGTACACTGTGTAGCCTTATGGACAGTCATTCATTTATGTATGAATCACGGTGATGGTGTGGAGCGCGGCAGCGGGTACGGAGAGGGTCTGGAGCCATTGTATTCGGTCAGCATCCCGCGGGACGTAACGGAGTGTTTCCCTGTTGCGGGTTCGTAGGCTGATCCGCAACGTTATACAACGGTTGAGACGTCAAGATCAAATCCTCACTCGTACCATGCATGCCAACAGAATTTTCCCACGGTTCCGGGCGAGTGAATGCCATTGGCGACCCGTGGAAAGGGCGCATCAGGAAACTTACGAATCTGTCGATCATGCATATATATTGGGTGACCATCCGTAAGGCTATACCACGTGTACTTGCATCTAGACGAATATCCACAACCTTTTAAGGGGGCTGTCAGGACCCCAGCCGTTACGTTGGGGCATCGATATTGTCTTCAGACCACACATCTGGGATCACGATGCATTGATCTTCTCGTTCGAAGCCCAGCCAACCTTCCGAACTACGGGGGTGGGAACGGTGGCAACCCCACCTACTTCGACCTCACCACGTGCTAGTATCACCTCGACGCTTGATTGTCCGATTTCATTGGCGTACACGATGCGGAAGTTCTTGGATACTGAGCAGAAAATCTCGGCTAGTGGCCCCCTTCTGCGGCGAATATATACATCCTTAGCCTTATGGACAATCACTCAGTCACCCATTAAAGCACACTTCTGATGCAGTACAGCGAGGTTTTTCCAAGTATGCCAAGCACATTTTGACGGGTTTTTAGCACAATTCGGCAAAAAGTATAATCAGCAGATCCGCGAGATTTCTGATGGCCGTCAGGCAGCTTGAAGATCACACATCCCACGCAAGACAACAGCTCGGAGCCCGCCACCCTGTACCCCACCTCCTAAGACCTCCCCTCTGTCTGAGCGCGACATGGGACCCGGGATCCTGGAGCGAATACAAGGCTGCGGGGGATCTGATGACCCACCTCACAATGTCAACGGCGATGCCCACCAAAAACTTCCCCCTCCGCGCTAAAGACGCTCTCCCTCGCCTCCTTATACACCTTCATCTGCTTTTCAATCGTCAAGGGACCCATCCTTCCAGAGGTGCGCAGCACGACCAGTGCGGTATGCCCTCTTGTAGCACTGGTACACCGGATCGCTCGCTGTCGCTCCCGCCAGAGATCAACTTCTCCCTCGTGAACAACACCGGTACCCCACCCGAACATCTCATCAACGCTGTTCGTAATCTCCGACCATTCCTACCGATTGGATGCGAACTGCTAGGAGAGGGAAACCTGAAGGTCGTTGGGTCGAAGTCTCATCGACGCAGGTGGTTTCGCGGACGTCTGGGTCGGGGAGAGGGACGACGGCACCAAAGTCGCAATCAAATTGTATAGGTACTATTCCTCATCGAGCTGCTTGTCCGCCTACTTGGTGAGTGTTAATCACTACGCAATCACGTGTTTGCTTGTTGAAGGTTACCCGTAGAGGTTGTTTAAGGAAGTGGCGTTGACATGCAGTCGTTTCACCGACAGTGACAATATTTTCGTGCCATTCGCCGGTATTTATTCCACCCAGGAGTACCCGTTCGCCCTCGTTTTCGAACTCACGGATCAACTGAACCTCAGAGCACACCTGAAGAATGACCAGGATATCAGGAGGCTGAATTTGGTACGCTTCCATCGTCAGATCTCCGCCTTTTCGTTGTCTCATCACCTCGACGCCAGTTGCTGGAAATAGCTCGCGGTCTGAAACATATACACGGCCTCGGTATTGTCCATAGAAATGTCAAAACTGTAAGTCCGATTGTCGCATAGCGACCTCAACTATGCACTCACTTTCTTCTAGACTAATATCCTCATAGATGGTGATGAACACGTTCACATCGCAGGCTTAGGAGCGACCTCCATTCCATCCGCCATGCCAGCGATGGACATAGACCGATCATTCTACGGTGCAGCACCAGAATTGATCGACCCCGGACGATGGGGAATCGATGGGGAATCACTGATGCGGGAGCTACGACTCATGGCCAGTGATGTGTACTCGTTTTCCGTCCTGGCTTTGGAGGTGAGGATGAAGCCCACAGTCTGCTTTGATAGTCCACTGAATTAAATGGGGCTCGTGTTTAGGTTTTCGCTGGACGACCTCCGTTTTCGGATGAGAGCGCTGTCGTGGGGATTCATTCGATGTTGAAGGGACGTCGGCCGGCTCGGCCTCACCACGCTGAACTCTCTGATCGTGTGTGGAAGATGATCAAGGGATGTTGGAAGGGTGATCCTGTCCGACGCAAGACAATGGCCGAAGTTGTCACAATCCTTGAGGCGGAAGCAAACGCTTGAAAGTAGAATAATACATACATGCGGTTTCCTCCTCTCTATTCATTTCGCACTTCCATCCCCTTTGCCCTAATTATTATATTGGTCGGCGCCTGAACCAACCCTAGGCCGAATGGGTAAGGAGTCCCAACGTGTCACTGTAACCCCTGTTTCGCCCGACCAGGGACTGGCTATATTTTTAGGAATGTGAGTCTCTGTATGGGAAATGGAATGAATTGAAAGCTGAAATGAAAACCTGCCTAATCGGCTCGTGTGGAAATCAGATCAGGAACCAGATCTATGGGAGGCAAAGATCTGAATGCATGCCAGCGGGGGGCTGGGATTTTCGAGAGAGCCGCTGCCTTGAGGTTACTAGTAGGGATGCCGCGTCATCGAAATGGGGGAAGCCCTGCGAGTCTAATGCTAATACCAGTGTCATGAGAGCCCGGTTCCGCTGCGAGCATATGCAGGGAGGCCACCGACCGCTCAGTGGACTGGCAGTTGGGAAGTTGGTGCTCGGGTCGATCGGAGCACCGGGGTGTCTGATGCGGCGGTGCGAGTGGAAAGAATCTAGGCATTGAAAATACGAGATGGCGGTTTAGACGTCCCACAGATTTCTTGCGGAGGAAACATCATGGACAAGCAGTCATCGCACAAAAGACCACGGGCAGCAGAGGAACTCAGGAAGCACGTCGTAAGAGGTTAGCGGGGATCGGACCGGGAGGCGCGAGACGGCTGAGTGCGACCTAGCTACATTGGACAACGAGATTCCCTCAGGTATTACTGAGTACATACAACTGTTTGCGTATTGAACGGACCTGGTTGAGTATCATGCCCCTAACGTCTTATTTTAAGCTATATGATGAAACACCTCTATAGTGATAGTTGGGGCAGCATGCCGCACTGCCTCGACTGAGGGTATTCGGTTAGTCACTTACTTCCCATACTGAATTCTACACGCACCTCCATTGAGAGAAAAAACAAGAAAATTCTAACTCCTCGAAGTACGTCATGTGCATTTCCCACGACAACCGCCATTTATTGGTGTTACTAGCCTCCACGAGGAAAGAGTCCAACCAACCCATCGCAGGCATGTTGAAATCTAGCACGGTGGAAGCTGCCTCGCGGCAGCAACACTCGGAGACGAAGTCGAGAGCAGACGACAAGCGATAGGACAACGTCGTGGGATTCGGAAAAGAGAGAATAAGTAGCTACGAGTCGTCCGTGTCTTTTATATACTAGAATATTGCGGTTGAATTGATATGGTTGATAGGCCTCGAGGGCGAGGCCCAAAGATGCGATCGTTCCGTCGGATCCGTTGTAATCCCGAGATTACACACGGCTAGATGGGATCCTCACGATGGGGGAGAAAAGAGCTTTTCTTCGAAAAACGCGGCGTGTCGCAATGTAGTATGTACACCGAGTTCTGTATAGTACGTAAATACGAACAAACAACTTATTGAACAAAACGTCGATTTCAACAAGGCAGTGGAAAATTCTCGCCGGGCAGATGGGTAGCTGGACACTACCACCATCCGGATGGGTGATATCAATGAACCATCATCCACATGGAGATGTACGAACCTTCGAGGGCGGGGGCCATCTCCTCAAACTCTCCGAAGAGGCACTGTCGGAGAACGGAGACTTCTCATCCTCCTCACAGGAGGCCCAGGCCTTCGTCGCTATAGTAATCGAGTTCAATGAGTGACAAGCATCGCAGCTGACGTGGACAACCTGCCACCTGGGTGTACTGCACCATTCAGACCAACCCGGTTTGTCATCACTTTCTCCCCAGCCAAAACTGTCAAAAACTGAATTTATTTGTGGAATGTTTTGCCGGGTTGGTCGGAATGGTACAGTAGTACCAAATTCAATACACAAGCAAATTCAATACACAAGCAAAGCGCTAGAATACATCAAGGTCGGACGGGGTCTCGCGCCGGGTTGCGACGCCTTGCGACCATTGTGTCATCAACTGATTTGACAGGGTACCTCGACGACCGCGCCAACCTGGTAAGACAGGATGAGCTCTTCGTGTCGATGCGACCAAGTTGGATGGCCTCACTCCTACCGAAGCGGCGGCCGCGGTGATCGTTCGAGCGATCAGAGCGGAGGAAGAAGTTTCCGTGTGGGGAGCAGAACATGAGCACATAGAACATCCATTCAATTCTGGGGGTGGGGTTCTTGACTTCGAGGTCAATCTTTTGCACAAGGTGCGTTCCGATTGTTCTTATCCCAAGTCGGGTGATTGTCCTGAGCGAGGTTGGTGGTTGGAGATGCCGAAGGGAGCGTTGCTCCATGCACACTTGGATGCTACCGTCGATGTCAACTTCATGCTGAACAGGATCCTCGAACAAGAGGCGCTCTACGTCCGCACTCCCGCTCCGTTGACCGCACTATCTCCCACCGCCAACGTCATCCCGGAAATCTCGCCCTTCCCGAAATCCGAAGTGAAGCTATCCGCTATCAAAAGCTTGACCGACGCGTCGTACGATGGAGAGTGGATTCCCGTGAAAGTCGCTAGGGAGAGTTTCTCGCCGGAGCTTGGTGGACCGGAGGGATTCGACAAGTGGTATGTCGCGTCGACGACTATCAACCCCGCCGAAGCGTATGGAACCCACAAGACCGTTACGAAGGTATCTACTTCTTATTATGAAACCTTGATTTGAGGGGATTCGCGATGACGGAGTTTCGGTAGATTTGGGAAAAATTCCGGACCACGTTTGATGTCACTAGGGTGAGTTGAACCTTTGTTTCGAACCTTTGATTTCTTTTTCGGCGTTGTTGATGTTGGTTCGGAGGGTAGAACGTCCTTAGGTTCTCTCCGGTATTTAGGGCGTATGTCAGGGAGTTTCTGCTGTCTTCCATCGAGGACGGTATCTCGTATGTGGAGGCCAGGCTTAACTTCCTGTTCAAGTGAGTCCCCGTCTTGTCTTATTCCTTTGTTGATGCTCAAGTTCGGAATAGGACATTCTTTGGACCAGATGGTCGGGACACCCTCACCCACCGGGACATGATAAAGATCTACGGTAACGTCGTGCAAGAGGTGAAGGATGAGATGAAGAGGCAAAAAAGGGAGGACGAGTTCATTGGCTCTAGGGTATTCTGCTATTGACTTGGTCTACACCCTCTATCAATTGACCACCGCTTTCTCCGAAGGTTATTTATACCACCATCAAGGTAATCACACCAGAAGAACTCGATTGGTACACGGAGGATTGTCTGGCGCTCAAGAAAGAGTTCCCTGATTTGATCGCTGGTTCGTGGCATTGTCCTATCAACACCGCTGGAAGGGGCTTGGGTTTACTTTTGCGCTGGTAGGATTCGACCTCGTCGGGCCGGAAGATACAACGAAGCCGCTCATAGACTACCTTGTCCCGCTCCTCCGCTTCAAGGACCGTCAAAAGGAGCTAGGGCTCGATATACCGTTCATCTTCCATGCTGGAGAGACCCCCGGTGATGGCACCGCTGTGGATGATAACCTATACGATGCCATCTTGTTGGGAACCAAGCGAATTGGTCATGGGTGAGAGTGTATCGCCTATTTTTCCTGTTTTTCCACTTGTAGATCTGATTTCATTTTGACGCTGAGGGTGAAGGTTTTCGATGATCAAGCACCCTAAACTCATGGAGATATGTAGGGAGCAGAAGATTGCCTTTGAAGTTTGTCCGATTTCGTTAGTCGTTTTGCCCACTTATTCACATCCGACGAACCCGACTAAACAACATATGTCCATAGGAATGAGATACTGGTACGACCTTCGTCATCGTTGAGTCACCTCGACACTGCTCTGGCTGTTTCAATCGCTCCTGTTTCTAGCGTTATACCACCTCGATACTTATGCACTCGATCGCGTCGGTATTGAGTCATGGTATTTCGGTTTGTTTGTGCTCGGACGACCCGTCGGCGTTTAGGAACCTTGGCTTGTCGTTCGATTTCTACCAGGTATTGGTATCGAGCGAGCAGACGGGGCCGATCACCCTGGGAGAGATTGCGCTTGACAGTCTCAAGGTACGCCAACCACCGCCTCGATATTCAGCGCAACTGACGGTGATGCTTCTTAGTATTCAATGCTTGGAGCGGAGGAAAAAGAGCGGGCGATCGGGTTGTGGAAGAAGAGGTGGACAATGTTTTTGGAACAGATCGTTGAGAGTGGGGGAGATTTGTAGGTTATCGTTGTTCGGGGTCGTAGGTTTCCAGGCGTGTACATGTAACGAGTGGAAAGTAATGCACTTGTATCGACCCAGCTTGGGGTCCACGCAATCCCCAGTTCGGAGGTTGCCGGGAGATCTTGACCAGCCACGTGGATTGCGTGATCGCTGGAATGGTGGCTACTCAGGTCTCGGGGAACCGTCCTCACCGCGGCCGGCTTGAATTGTGCAGTCAAGTCCTATTCAATTTGGCCAGTTACCTGTACAGCTGACCCTGTCACTTGTGCTAGGGGTGGACCTTTCACACCACCTATCCGTGGACCGTGTTCGGGTGTGTCCGTAGAGTTGCTTTATGGCCTCCAGGACCGACCCGGATCAGAGTTTATCCCTCTCAACGTGAGCAACTGATCTGGAACATCGAAGAGACCGAATCCAGCTGACAGAGTTATCTGCTTCCGAAACTCGGCCCGAACAGATTGTTCGCAAATTTGCGAAGAGGCGAAATCCGTTTGGGAAACTGAAAAACATGATGGAATTATTCATCCGTTTTCTGTGGAGTTCTCGGCAGCTTAGTCCCTGATTGCAGGCGCAAAGCTATTCAGGATCGTCTGCAGGCAGTGAAATTTTTGGCGGTGTGATCGTGGCTCTGGGGGCTGTGCCTTTATGGACATCCATCTCGGAGCGACGATTCGCCCAAAGTTCTTGTTGGGACTAGTGCATGAAGCATAATGTTCAAACACGGGTCGAATATGCGGTTTTCGAGCGTCACCAGTCCCCGCGCTCCGGGCCCTCTCCCACATCCCCCCATCAAGCTCACACAAGCGACTTAATGACGGCGCTGCCGCTTGGTTATCCAAACACCCCTTCTTCCACCTGGTCTCCTCCCACCTCCTTGACGAGTGGAGGTCTGACAGACCACCTGACAATCCCCTCCCCTTCCCCCCTCTCCGCCACCTTTCACGCGCTTCAAAGCCTCAGTTCTCGGTCACCGAACACCTTTACAAACGCTCCTCCCCTGATGCAGAACGCCTCTTCCCCTACTCCGACTTGTGCAATCCCTCATGCGTCCATCCCTTCCTGACCCACCCTGCTTTCCTTCACCAGCCTAACCCCCGGCCTCCAATGTCCTCAAGCCAGCCAAGATCCAATCCATCAATAGACTTTTCCTCGAATCCCGACAAGACCCCTCGAAACTCCTCTTCTTCTGTGACGGCTCAAGGCTGAAACAAAGTGATAAGGAACGCTCCAGATACGGAGCAGTTTGCTACCGCGAAGGTGAAATCATTGGGTCGTTCGCCATAGGTGCCAGTAGGCACTCGGCGGTTCTCGACGTCGAAATATCGCCCTCGCACATGCGACCAAGAAGAGACGTTTACTCGCTAGGCAACGAAGAGGCCGACAGGATCGCCAACTCCTCCGTTCTCCACACCACAGTTGCGTACATTAAGCAACGAGCCAGCCAATCCATCAACGAAGCACGGCAGCGACGGGTTAGAGGGCTTGTGAGAGCTGATGGGACGAAGCTCCTAGAGGTTTATCCCGTCTCTCATATCCTGACCGCCTTCTTCAAATCCACCCCCCGCGAGATCTTCGGGTGCATTACCCAAATCCTCACAGGTCATGGCTACACCGAAGAGTACTACAAGAGGATGCATCTCGAAGAGTCTCCCTGGTGCCCGTGCTCCCATGACTACCCGGACGCCCCGGTCCTAATGACGCGCCTCCGCATCCTCCAAGAGTGCGCTCGTTACCATTAATAACGCCACATCCTCGCCGAAGCGGTCCTAGACATCATGAACCCGACATGGCAGTCCCACCTACTCGCCGAGCCAAAATGATCACTCCCAGCTTTGGCAAAGTTCCTCGATAAATCAGGAGCCTTCATCAAGCTTGGCATAACATTTCACATTCACCCCATCCTGCCGCATCTACGTGACCCCGGACTCCCTTGATGTGACCCGCCACAAACTCTGCCACAACCCCACTAGCCTAACATCTCTTCGTACCCTTACTCGCTCGAGTTTGTCCCTGCCCCCTTTCGCCTCTGCCTTCCTTTATTATTTATATAGAGACTGCGAGAACCAGCCGCGTCTTGCTCTTGTAGTAGTAGCTGTAGCGGGATATAAATGACTGAATTTAAAAAAAAACACGGGTCGGATGTTTCCTACATTCGAACGTTCAAGTATTCTGCTACCACTAGCCCGCGGGCCCCGAGGGAAGTGTACGGGACCCACAATACGGTACGTTTTCCCGGCTAAACAACTGTCCCGTTATTGGATATGGGCGAAATGCGAGTCTAGTGACGGAGATACGCGCCAAAAAGCCTGATATACCGAGCTCCCATTGACTCAACCGACTAAGTTCGGGCCGGTTCTTCCGTGAACTCCTTCTGAACCCGGTCGGGGACGGGATCTCTTATGTAAGTTCTGGAGTGACTTCGTTATATGAACGCTTGGTACCTAAAGTAAGTAATCAGGCTTACTACTCCTGATCGGACATTCTACCCGGACGTGACGGACAGAAGACCCTCCCTGATCACGAAAACGTTGGAACTAAGATAGGGAAACTTGTTACCTATCCACGCTGGGACTCATTTCACAATGGTCATCCCGGTGCAGGCAGCCCACTAAGTATGTTACCCCCAGATGAGCGCGGAGCTTATACCCACGGTCGTGCCTCCCTAAAAAGAAACTTCCTCACCTGACCCCCGGGCATGTTCCTTGCTTTCCTTTCCACCAATTCGCATTCGCTCCCACAGAGGGTCCGACTTTGTCGGTCCAGGGGATCTGTCTCATCCCATGGAATATTACCTCGAGCCACTGCACCAGTTCATACGACTCCAGAAAGAAGCCGGGGTTCCGTGCTGGAGAGAGGTGGCATTGTGGCGGATATGAACTTGTGCGATACGCTATTGCTGGGTACGAAACATATCGGTTATGGGTAACTCCTTCAGGCCCCTAAGCGTTGTTATTCATCTCTGATGCTCTTTGGGTCCCTGATAATGAAGCACCTGACCTGACAACCTTCGTACCGATGCACCTGATTCATGCTGTGATGTCGGTGACCAATATACAGGTTGCCTGGCTTCCGACGATCCCGCTATCTTCGGTAGCCATAGCATGGGACTCCAACTTCTATCAGGGTGTCGGTTTCAGGTGGAATTCCGGTGTTTGCCGCAATGGGTACCGTCGCCCTGGATAGTCTCAAAGTGAAGCCGACACCCACCGCCCCAAAAACATCACAATTGGGCTCAGTTTGAACACGCCGATTGGCTGACGGGGATTCGTAATAAAAGTACATCTCCCGCCTTACCTTCGGAAGCTTCCGTCCATGCGCACAATCGAACCAATTCATGTTTACGCAAACACTCCCTGCCAAAATCACCACCCCACTGATCCCACTATCCCTTCACGCCTGTTCTCGGTTCTTCATTCCTTTCCTTTCCGTTTTCCTTTTTTCTCCAAATCTGAGCGCATGAGCATCCACCCTTTTTATTCACGAAAAGGTTCAGATGACCCGATATTCCAGCGCACAGCCCTGTGGCATGGATAATAGGGTCCGCGGTAATCACTGTGATTCACTGGAACCTCCCCCCGCAGCTCGCACATCCACTTTCATCACTCGGCACGAAATTCCGACGTTGGATACGTTGGATACGTATGTACGCTCCTCTTTGATACACAAGATTGGATCCTTACGGTCTAGTGGACGGTGACGAAGACAAAGTTGCCCTCCAGAAGTTGAAGGCGTTAGACAGCTCCACGACAAAGTGGGAACGAGGAGCTACGGGTGCATTTGTGGGACGCATGCTTTCATACTATGAGGTACCCTGCTGATATTTTACACGCTTTCTAGATATTCAAGGAGATAGAATACGCAGACGAGAGGTGTACCGGACGGAAAAACCCTCTTTCAGTTGTCAGCATGCCTTCAACCGTAATGGTATTTGAGTATGAATCACAGTGATAGTGTGGGGCGCGGCAACGGGCACGGAGAGGGTTTGGGGCCATTGCATTCGATCGGCATCCTGTGAAACGTACGTGACGGATTATTTCCCTGTCCCAGGGTCGTTAGGCTGATCTGCAACGTTGTACAAGGGTTGGGACGTCAAGATCAAATCCTCACTTGTACCATGCATACCTCTAATGGAATCTTTCTCCGGCCATTGATCATACTGAGATCAGCACGTTTGGCAGGCCTCTGTCAGCACGTAAAGCACATACTATTAAAACACATTTCGGATACAGTACAGTGAGGTTTATCCAAGCATATTAAGCACATTTTTGACGAGTTTTTAGCACAATTCGGCAAAAAGTATAATCAGCAGATCCGCAAATTTTCTGATGGCCGTCAGGCAGCTTGAAGATCACACATCCCACGCAAGACCAGAGCTCGGAGTCCGCCACCCCGTATTCCACTTCCTAAGGCCCCCCCGGTTTGGGCACGACATGCAACCCGGGATCCCGGAGCGAATATAAGGCTGCGGGGGATCTGGCGACCCACCTCACAATGTCAGCGGCGATGCCCACCAAAAACCTCCCCCTCCGTGCTAAAGAAGCTCTCCCTCGCCTCCTTATACACCTCCATCTGCTTCTCCATCCTCAAGGGACCCATCCTTCTAGAGGCGCACAGCACGACCAGTGCGGGATGCCCTCTCGTAGCACTGGTGCACCGGATCGCTCGCTGTTGCTCCCGCCAGAGATCGACCTCTCCCCTGTGAACAACACCGGTACCCCACCCGAACATCTCGTCGACGCTGTTCGTAACCTCCGACCATTCCTACCGATTGGATGCGAACTGCTAGGAGAGGGAGACCTGAAAGTCGTTGGGTCAAGCCCCATCGACGCAGGTGGTTTCGCAGATGTCTGGGTCGGGGAGAGGGACGACGGCACTAAAGTCGCAATCAAATTGTATAGGTACTATTCCTCGTCGAGCTGCTTGCCCACCTACTTGGTGAGTGTTAAACGCTACCACGATGTGTTTGCTTGCT
>Ga0307515_10014327_pt1 | contig 14715 bp, 3 predicted proteins | sample 17_EM_MG_FD_194513 | JGI IMG/M metagenome (GOLD analysis project Ga0307515, IMG submission 194513) | Populus trichocarpa ectomycorrhiza microbial communities from riparian zone in the Pacific Northwest, United States - 17_EM | ecosystem: Host-associated > Plants > Roots > Unclassified | place... | reverse complement strand
TAAAATACTACTTTAAAGTAGAAGAGAATAAGTAGTAGTATATATTAGAATAGAGAGAGACTACCTTTTTAAGGATTATTGCTATAAACCTAGGTGTCCCTTAGCTTAATTATCTTTAAAAGCTCTTTAATTAACTTTAGATAATTTAGCGTAGTTTATCTAAATTATATTATGAGGACTTTAGCCTACGTAATTAAGTTATTAGCGTATATTAAGGTGTTAAAGAATATAACCTTACTCTCTTTAATCCTATAAATACTTATAAAGGTATATATACTTAATTAAGATCTTTTATTAGCACCGCTCTACGCTCTTAAGAAGGATAGTAATTTAACGCCTAACTCTAACCTACTTTAATTAACCCGCCTAACTAATATAATTATAACTAGACCAATTAAATATATAGTGGCCGTAGTAGGCAATATAGTAGAGGGTATAATTAATAACTATAAGGTAAAGGTGGAGGTCCTTATAGAGGTTTATTTTAAAGTAATTACTAAAAAAAGTGCTATGTTTATAAGAAACCAAATTACTAGTTAACTAGGCATTCTCTTAATAAATAAAAGGAGGTATATAATAAGTTTCGCTAGAGTATAAGAAACATTAAAAATTATAAAGTTACTATAGCCTACTTCTAAAGCTTCCTAGTTTAATATAAAGGAGTAAAAGATCTTAAGGGTGAGGTTAATAAGGCCGAATAGCTCCTTATAGATATAGAAATTAAGGACTACTTACCCAACTAATACTTTACTAAGTATAGTAAGGTAGATAGTATATAAACCGTTACTATCCTTAATAACTAATCTACGCTCTATTCTATTATAAAGTTAAATATCTTTAATAAGCTAAAGGAGAGCTTTATATTCTCCTTTAATAATAAATACTTAGTAAATGTCTTTTATAGTATTATACTAGATACTAGAGCCATAGAAGTATCTATAGTAGAAGAACCTTAAGTTTAAGCCCTTTAATAACTTAATACCTCTATCTAGATTAACTAATTAACGGCAGGCTAATATATAATACGTTTTGGCAAAGGTACCGCGATCTTTTTTGGCACAATTAGGGTCTAAACCCCCTTAGGGTATATTACTTTCCACATTATCCCTATAAATACCCCGTTTCTATTTTATATTAGAGATATAAATTAATTAGGCGTTAAGCTTAATAACCTTAAGAATATACTTATTTAAGGAAATAAACGGGTGCCCGTTATGCGTAAGTAGGGTTACCCTTAATTACTTCTTTATTAACTAGAAAAGAGTATTACTTAAAGCTACCTAACTAAGTTAGAGTTACGTTAACTATACCGTTAATTTAGCTACCTATCTATTTATTAATTACTTAGGGTTCTTTAGTAAGTAGGCTATAAAGTTAAGGTTAAGGTAATTAAGTATCTTATAAAGTACTGCTATTACTACTAAATAAACTAGAAGTCCCCTAGCCAATTTAAGTTTACCCTTAAAGATAACTATAACTTTAACTTCTATATTATCGTTAATATTATATATCTTAGCAATAAGCTAGTACTCTAAGTTATTAACCTCTTAACCTTCTTCTAAGCCGCATATTTCTTAAAGAATATATTAGCTAGGAATGTATAGGATGCCCTATAATTATACTAGATTAATATTTACCTAGGACCCCCTAATTAAATTGTTTATAACGTAGAAAAGAACTTCTTATCTATAGAGTTTCGATAATAGATAAAGGTAATAGCAATTAAGGTTAAAGAAGTTCCTATTAAGGTATATAATAGTATTAAAAAAGTAGAGTAATATTACGCGCTATTACGCCGCGTATATAAGATTATCTCTTTAGAACTAGAGGATATTAGTAAAGAACTTACCTTATAAATAGCTATTAAAGCTATTAATAATTCCGCTGGCCTAGATAAACTTATACCTATATTACTAGTCTTTAGCGCCTACCCTTAAATAACTAATAATTCTTTACTATTTCCCTTTATTGTGTAATAAGCTAAGGCTATTTATAAGGCAATAAAGGAGGTTCGACGTTTCTACGCTATATGCTAGGTTAATAACGCACTAAAAATAAGAAATGGCCCAAATACCTTAACTACGCTTAATCTGCTACTCTAGTCTAAGGTACGCATACAGCGTAAAAAGGGAGGGTAGTTAGGCCCACATTAACTTATTATAATTAATAGTTAAACTTATACTATTTAGATGCCTTATAGACCTACTTAATTCCGTTTAACTGTTATTAAGCCTTATTATAAAAATAATGGTTTTAAGCCTTTATAGGATACCCTAGAGGAGAACTATAATTAATATGCTCTAAAAGGCGACTATAATTCTAATATAATTATAGTAGAGGTGCCGCAACTATAACGTGGTAAAGGTTGCTTAAAAGGATTACAAAATTACTAATATCTTATTAATTTTAAAGAGCAATTTATTACCGCCATTAAGAATAGAGTTAAGTTATTAATAGCCTTTATAATAGCTAAAGAGAAGGCTAACTTTAAGCTCATAAAATAGCTTTAAAAGGAAGGTCATATTATAACTTCTAGAGCTCCTTTTTAAGTATCTAGTAAGTAGGAGATCGATAGTCTTATTATAAGAGGAGTCTTTAAATTTAAGAAGTATAACCCTACTAAGTTTAATAAAGTTTATATCTTTAAGTTAAGAATAGTTAATAAGATTAAAGGTAAAGCTACTAACGCCCTATTTAAGAAATTAAGGCTTATTATCTAAGGTTATAACGATAATAGTAAGGAGGTAATTTTTATATAATCTCCTATAATTTAACGAGCTAGTTAGCGAGTTATTATTACGTTAGCTCTCTCCTTAATAAAGAATAAAATAGCGGTTTATTTATAAAATATTACTTAAGCCTACACCTAATTAGAGACGCACCTTTAACGCTTAATATTAACATACCTTCTAGAGTAAATTCGCCACTAGTATCCTAAGGATATAATTATAGTTATACTTAAGCCATTATATAGAATTATAGAGGTAGGAACTTATTAGTAGGCTACCTATAGCAAGCACAATAAAGAGAAGCTTTTAATAACTACTTTTATATTTAATCCTTGCTTCCTTATTATAACTATAGGAACTCTATTTAGAATTATTAGCATATAAACTAATAATATAATTATCTTAGGAGATAACTAGTTCTTAACTCTTAAAGAAGATAAGCTAGTAAAGGCAAATCTTATAGCAAAGCTAAAGGAAAAGCTTAATTTAATAACACTATTACTCTTTAATAGATGTATCCTCTCCCTAAATAAGAATTCTATTACTTTACACCAGAAGGGTTAAGGTAAGAAGATTAATATTATTAATGTTAATTCTCTAAAGTAAGGATATATAGAGTAATGCGCTCGCGAAGCTTATATTACTTTTATCTATTAACCTAAGGCTTTATTTAATCTCTCTATTGCCACTTAATCCTAGGAACTAACTAAGGATAATATTCTCACCCTAAATAAGCATCTTTCCTAGTAAATAAACTATCTTAATTAGGGACTACTCTACGTACCTACAAATCTCCCCACTACTAAGCTCTTTGTATTTATTAATGGATTATTTATAAATAATAAAGATTTTAGCTCCTAGTTAGGATATAAGATTATTATTATAAATAAATCTACTAAAGAGAATAACTTTACGATCTATAGCAATCTTATTTATTAGAGCTTAATTAAGAGTAAGTATATTACTTAAAGCGTTCTAGCGTTAGAGATATATAGAATGGTTAGCAGAGTTAATATGGTAATTGCAATTAGAACTACCCTAAAAATAATTATAGATTAACTTAAACTTCCTATTATCCCTATAATCGTATATACTAACTTATACTCCCTCTATAAGTATTTAGTTAAGCTTAGTACTATAAAGGAGAAGCGCCTTATAATTAACATTATGGCACTTTATTAATCCTACAAACTGTAAAAACTCTTTAAGATTTAATAGATTAATGGTTAAGATAACCTAGTAGATATAATAATAAAGGTAAACCTAAATAAGGCTCTAGAAACGTTTGTTAATATAAATACTCTATATATATAAGTTAAAGGTTAGGTTAAAAGGGAGTAAGAGTATAATATTCTGCAGACCCTAATTTTAACTAGCTAATTAGGATTTTCTATACCCGGTATAGAAAATTGCTATTAGCTCGCTTATAACTAGCGCCTTAGTGGCCCTAATATAATATCTACCTACGACTTTAAGTAAGAAAGCACTACGTGCTAAGAGGCAAATTTTAGGATAGCAAGACTTATATTATAACGGCAATAGTAAGTAAGGAGGAATAATATTTGTTACCCTAGTTAAGCAGTATTTATATATAGATGGCAACTATAAAAGAAGAGTTGCTAGTGTTGGGAATAAGGCAAGCGGTTATTATATGACGCCGTGGCACTAGCGTAGCGAGGAGTCTTAGGCTCCTTGCCCTTCCTCATTTTAATTAATAAGCTTTTTAACCAACATCACTGTAACCTACTCGAGTAGTTGTTATTGGTAAGTCACCCTATATGACCAACAGTTACTAAAGGAGGTACTTAGGTAGAGTTGGTAGATGCGCACTAAGACTTAAAAGCGCCACCCTATACGCCGTCTAAATATACTAATCTCTACAATATAATTCTATATCGCTTCCCTATAGTAGTTAAGCTTATAGCTGCCAGCGCTCTATCTAACGCCCTTTTTAGTAAATAATAATAGGGTTCTCTAGCAGTAATCTAAGATTATAATCTTCTTCTTACTGGTAATAGGAACAAAGTCGCGAAATAAATGCATTCCTATTATCTAAAGGCCGTTAAGAACTATAAGGATGCGTTTTAGCTTATACGTACAACTAAAATAAGGCGCTTTAACAGCCGCTTATACTTCTACTACGTTAACAATGGAATTAATCCTTTAACTATTACAGTAGATCTAAGTAGAGTACCCCTAATTATTATAGAAGGATAGAGTTATATAAAGTTACCTAAAGAATTATAGAATAGAACTAAGTAAGTAAAAGGATATAAAAGAGCCATGTTATCTAAAAGCCGTTAGTTTAATATATCTTATACTACTTAGCCAGGCGGACGAGAATGGTCTTATTTAACTAAAACGGAGTCTCCTTATTTACTATCTTAGGTTTATAATAAGGGTAAGGAACGTATACAATTACCTACCGCACCTTTATTTTAAAGATAGGGAGTTTTGGAGTTTTGGAAGTCGTTAGGGGACAACAACTTAGGTAAGGGAGGTATGTAGTAGTGTAATTTGGCCCTAGATTTAATATCTAAATTAGGCGTAGCTTTAGGAGAGCCTAGGTCTTCTATAGTTATATAGATTGGTTTAAAGCCCTTAAAGTCTTTAATAACTTAGGCGACACTAATAAACACACAATTTTCCTTTAATATACTCTTTTCTTTCTCTTCTTACTGCTTAATTCTAACTAATTATAATTAACTAACAGACTGACAAATCGACAGACAGACAGCACTGAGACTTTCCTATCTTGGAGAGGTCGTACCCTCCTATAGTAGAACTCTACAGCACTAATATAGCAGATATTAATTAGTAGGAGGTCCGCTAGTTTCTTTATAGATATCTATTAGGTTATATTTTACGGTATAAGGTTTATAGTCTTTTTTAGCTTACGTTCCATTTTCTATAAGTTATCTTTCCTATCTATTAGTTTAGTATAGCGTTTAATATTCCTAGCTTTCCTTTATAGCTATATAGGGCCTAAGTCCTCTATAGTTAACTTAGCTAGGTTACTACTAGCTTCCTAGGTCTTTAGTATAGGTAGTGCAATATAGCTAGTTTAGGGGTAGTATAGTATACGGATCTGTTACGGGTTAAGCTATATATCTTTCTTAAAGGCCTAGTCTCTACATATAGCATCTACTTAGTAAATAGTATTAATTTAGGGCTATATAAGGTTTTCTATTATAATACTAATTTCTTTTATAAAAGAAGGGGTTAGGGGTAGGGGTTTAGACTAAATAAGCCGCCTACTTTATACGTTAAGCTATAAGCCTAAATAGGCTAGCTATTTTTTTCTTAAGATTATATTATAGCTTCCCAGGTCCGTAATAAGAAAGGGGATATTATACTACCTTTATCTGTTAATATAGAGGTAAATCCGCAAGATAGCTATAATAAGTAGCCCTATTCGCCCGTTATACCCATAAATAGGAATTAGTTTAGGTAGTTCTTTAATAGGTATATTTAAAAAGTTAGCTAGCCTTATAGTATACTAGGTGTCTATTAAAGCAAAGGTATTTATTCTAAAGTTAGTTAAAGTAGAGGTTAAAACTTAATATCTATTACGAAATAAGGTATAAGGGATAGTATAGCTTCTTTTACTAACTAGCCGACCTAGATTAACATATAATATATTAATCCCTTTTAACTATAAAGAGGAGTCTTCCTTTAGGGTTCCTCTTTTTCTAACTCTATATTATCCTCCTAGATTAATAAAACCTTATTCACTTTTATATTTATTAGGTAATCCTTTATATAGTAGCCTTTTTAACTATAAAAAAAGCAAGCTCCTTAATTACTAAGGGCCTATATATAGGGGTTACTATATATAGGCCGAGCATTTGCTAGACCTATAGTAGGACTAGCCGTATAGCTAGCTACTAAATTAATAGCGGGCTATACTAGTGGTGCTATAGGGGTTACTAATTATGCTAGGGTATTATAGGCCGTTCTTGTATTATTTATAGTCTAAGTTAAAGGGTTTCTGGCTTTATACTATTTATTATATACCTTAATTCGGTAGAGGCCTTAGTTAATAGCTAAGCACTAGTCTATAAGTTCCTTTAACGTCTATATAGTAGTAAAAACTAGTAGTATAGCTTGCTATAAGTCTAGGGCAAGCTTATTAAATAGGTCTAGTATTAGATCTTTCTAGGAAATTTAAGCCTAGCTAGCTAAGTGTAGAAAGTAGGTCTAAAAGGCTAAAAAGGCCTCTATTGTTTTTATATTTAGAACTTTATAATTAAGTTAGGCGTTTTATACTTTAAAGGGGTCCTTATAGATAAAAGATAAGTAGATAATTATCTCTTTTCTAAAGAGGAAGGGATTTACTAAGTCCTATACATATTATAGACGTAGGTGCGTCTATATATCTCTATTGGTACGGCCAAAAATATAGGCCATTTTAGCCTAAGTAGTAGGGAAGTAGTCTGCATTAACTTTAAGCTTATCCTATAATTAAAGCTTTTAATTATTAAATATAGGGTTAGCTCCGTCTATAAGTAATAGGGGGTTTATAACCTTTGTAGACCGCGATAACACTAATACTATACGTTAAGCTAGGACCTTAAGAACTATAGTAAGTCTTTAGGTGTTTAATAACTCTTCGCTAGGTATAGGGGGTTCTTTAACTTTAAGTAGCTCTTAAAGTCGTTTAATTTTAGCATTAGCTACTATAAGCTCTACCTAAGAGTATAAGTTAGTTACTGTTTTACTATTAGAGGCATTTAAGGGTCGTATGGCTGCTTTACCGGCCGCTGTATTTCTTAGCATAGTAGTATAGTTATTAGGGTATCTTCTAGTAGGATTCTATAGGTCTTATTATTCTTTTTTATTATTCTAGTTTTATTCTGTTCTTTAAGTTCTAGTAATAGTCTTTAGGTCTACTTCTGTGTTCTATTCTTATTTATAGTCCTATAGATATATTTAAGTTCCTTCTTAGGAAGAAGGGTAGATAAGCTTTAGATAATATTAGTAACTTAGTTAATTAAGGTATGAGCACAGTAAGAGGGACGCGCAAGTCTATATAATTAGTAGTCTATAAATAAGAATCTAAAGCTAGAGAAAGGAAAGGGGAAGAAGAGCAGCGCTAGTCGAAGTAGGGTTCTTTTATACGGTCCTCTAGTCACGTAATCGCAAAGTTCTGCCAAGTTCTACCAACTAAGTTCTGCCGTTTTCTGCTAGCGCCGTAACAAGTACTATATAGAAGAAAAGGGGCCGGCCTACTAGGCGGAAGAGACGGTAATAATAGTAGTGCCCTCCTTTTAGCTTAGAGGTCTATTTTTTGTTATATATTCCATTTCTAGCTCAACCTATTTATGGCGTATTTCTTATTATATAAGGGCTATATAAAAAGGTCCATAAGAGTATTACTTTTAAGGGCGGTAAGTAAGAGCAACTTATATTACTAGAGGTTACTATTAGAGCTAATAAGTACTCTATATTCTTAGAGTATACTCTAAATATATTAAGTATATACTTACTCTTTATATACTACTAGTTCTTTCTTTACCTTAAAGAGACCTATATAAAGTAAAATCTATCCTTATATATTATCTTCTTTATTACTTCCTTTTAAATTACTTATACTACCCTCTAAAGTATTACCTTTATATTCCGTGTGAGGTAGGCTGGGTAGTAGTATCTATATATACTTAGTATATACGATATATATAAGTCGTTTAATTACCGCGATATATTCTCGTTTACTTTATACCGGTATTTATTCGCTATATAGTTATATAGGTATATATATATACCTAGTATATGCACCATATATTTAGTATATATAGTTTATGCAGTCGCTAAAGGTAAATTATGGCTACCAATGCGCGTTCTGTATGGGTACTGTAAAAGTGTGGTCCCGCCGACCTTTTTCCGGCGCTCCGTCGGTGACCCCGTTCAGCTTCCCCCGACCCCTATCGGTGACCCCATTTAAATTTTCCGTGACCCGCCGAGCTGCACGCCGCGTGGGGTGGCTCGCTTCCCGGTCAGCTATGTACGTTGGCCGACGTTATCGGTGGCCATGTTTAACTTTTCCGAGACCACGCTCAGCTCGAGATAACTGCACGCCAGCCGCAGCTCACTCTCGCCCCTAGTCGACCTGCCGAGTCGAATCGCAAACACTTTGATTCTTGCACCTGACTCGTCCCCAAGGCCACACGTCATACATGCTGTTCGAAGCCTTGAAAGTGAGGCTCTTTTAGTTAACGAGTCCTCTTAAAGCACACGTAAGACGTTCCCGTGTGGAAGGTGGTAGATATCTCAATGTTCATTGGAGCCGATCTCAAATTGCATCCCTCTGGATTCGACGTTAGTAATTTTCTACTCAACAAGACCGTCCCCGGTTGTTCTATGCGGTATTTCTTCCAACATGGATCCATTCGCGGCCATTGGACTGGCGAGTGCAATCGTCCAATTCGTGGATTTCAGCTGCAAGCTCATTTCAGAAGGTCAAGAGCTTTATCGCTCCGCTGATGGTGCTCTCAAGCGCAATATCGAGTTGACAGAAATCACTACGGACCTTAAGTCCGTTACGGAACCTTTAGCAGTTATGCAGCCAGCACCAACCTCTCCGGATGAAGTAGCTCTACAGAGTCTTGCCGTATCATGTCGCGACGAGTCCAAGAAACTGCTTAAAATTCTAGAGAATCTAGAGATCCCTAAGGATACTCAGCGCAAAACTTGGCACGTAATACGCCAAACACTTCAGAGTGCCAAGAAGAGGGAACGGATCGGCGAGATTGAAACGCGCTTGGAAAAGCTGCGAGGTCAGTTTAATACGCGTTTGTTATCCATAATGAGGTGCGTTGTGTAATTCTGTCACGCTCATTTTATTGCGCGATATTGAAGAAGCATATCTTAACTACCCAAATCACGCGGCCTCCGTGTGGCCATGCCTCTGTCCCCCGAAAATACATGACTGATTATTTAGATAGTAATCGATTATCTGGCATTGCACTTGCTATTGAGCAGCTTGACGGGCACAACGCCAAACGACTCGATGAGCTAAGAGTAGATATTGTCAAGATCATCGAGCAGGCCCAAAACCCTCATGAACTTAGATTGTCATCAAGGATCTCCTCGCTCGAAGCCGCTCTAGTAACCAAGCTAAACTCGATTTGTGACGAAGGGAAAGAGGCATTTAAAGAGCAGGTAATACTTGACGGCTTACAGTTCCCTTTCATGACACTTCGGCATTCAAAGATTGCTAAGGCCCATCGAGAAACTTTCAAATGGATATTAGAGAGCCGCAAAACTACATTCACGCAGTGGCTCGAGGGTTGGGACGACATATATTGGATTGCGGGAAAACCTGGCTCTGGAAAATCCACTCTAATGAAATTCATTAACAGTCACGACACTACGCAAAAGCTGCTTCGACGTTGGGCCGCTCCTAAAAGGCTTGTAATTGGCAGTTATTACTTCTGGATTAACGGAACGACAATGCAAAAATCTCAGGAGGGCCTTCTTCAGACACTTTTGCGTAGCATCTTCAGAGAATGCCCAGGACTAATCCCTCTTGTCTGTCCGGAACGCTGGAATAATATCGGCTTCCGAAAATCGGGCCAATGGGACCTCGCCGAGCTGTCAGAGGCCTTTGAAAAGCTAGTGGCGCTAGAAGACCTGCCTGCGAAGTTCTGCTTCTTCGTTGATGGCCTTGACGAATACGATGGTGGAGATCCAAAAGACGTCATACAGATCCTCGATAATCTAGCAATGTCATCTAGCATTAAGATCTGCGTGTCGAGCCGAGAGTATACGGTCTTTCGGGACGCTTATGCTGGGAGACCAATGACGATGTATTTAGAGGATCTTACAGCAAACGATATCCGAAAGTATGTCAGAAAAACGCTTGAAGAGAATTCCCACTTTAGAGAAATACAGACCGAGGAAGGTGAAATATGCAAGGAAATTGTAAATGATATTGTGAAAAAGGCGAAGGGTGTATTTCTTTGGGTCTTCCTTATCGTCAACTCTCTCACCCAGGGCCTCGAAAGGGGGGATGATGTCTCTGACATGAAGGATAAGGTTAAGCATTTCCCTGACGATCTCAAGAAGGTCTTTCAACGCATCTTTGACTCAGTAGAGAGTGTCTATCGCGAACAGATGGCCCGGATATTCCAAGTGGCGATGTCAGCCGTGCAACCACTCCCTGTTTTAGCATACGCTCTGCTTGACACGGAGAAGAAGAATTCAGACTACGCTCTCCATGGAGGACTAAAAGATCTCGACGAGAGTGAGATCAATTCAATTAATGAGCGCATGAGAAAGCGTCTTAACGAACGGTGTAAGGATTTAATGGAAATTAGCGAGGCCAGCTCCGAGAGGACGTTTTTAAGGTAAGTTAAGTTGTCTTCTTCCTGTTCTACTCGTCGCCGCTTTGGTCACCCCGATTCTCGATTAGATCTTAGTCTTTGTCTTCTAATTTCAAAGGCCGAGACTAGGCGCTGACGGCAGCGCACAGATACAAGGTGGACTTTCTTCATCGGACGGTGCGAGACTTCTTGGAGACAAAAGACATATATCAACAACTTGAAGAACGAGCTGGAGCTCATGTGTTTGAACCTCGCAGATCGCTCTGCCGAGCCTTCGTTGGAATGCTGAAGGCACTTCCTCTGCAAAAGACAGGAACTCAAGATCAAGATCGTTTCTTTAGGGGACGCCTGAATGACATTTTCAGTATTGTAGACGAGTTTAATTTCTACGCTCGTCAATGCGAAGAACGGGCAAAGAAGGAAGCGAAAGAGACCAAAGTCTCTGAGATGGCCATAGAGACTCTCTACACCACCGAAATCGAGCTCATCGATGAGGTGGATCGTGTGCTCTGCTCTTACGCAGCACAGTGTGGCATAAAGGAACATTGGACAAACCTGCGGGACCCACCGGCCGGTCTATACCAAGAATATCGCCAAAAGACTTATATGGCATCCGTGATCCAGGCTCGATTACATATTTACGTCTCACACAAGTTAAGTGCTGACCACCACCTCATTGCCCAAAAGAAATGCCGCCCTCTTCTAGATTATGCCCTCCGTCCAGCGATGATTACGCCAGTCCAACTGCCGCCTTACGACGCCAACATCTCTGTCGAGATGGTCACCATCTTGCTCTCATATGGTACAAATCCAAACCAAAAGATCTTCGCTTACGATAGTCAAACGGTGTGGCAATTGTTCCTTCTCTCATGCCTCGAACTTTTGGAACGACGCGCTTACGACGCATCATGCAAGAGTGCCTGGTACGAAGCCATGATACTGATGCTAAGGCACGGGGCAGGTCCAAACTGCACGGTTGTAAAGATAGGCGAAAGGCAAGAGGCGGGGAAGACGTTATGGGATGTTGCAGACGCATGTTTCATAGGTGACCAGTTGAATAAATTAAGGGCGCTGATAAAGGAGAAACAAGGAGGAAGGCTTGGGGAATTATCGAGATATATTTTGGGATGGACAGGCTGGGGCCCAGCGTGAGAGCCTAATACCAATGAGGGACCGAGAGTAGTCTTAATCGATTGTCCGTAGATGTAGAGCCTACGGATGCAGAGCCTTAGTGGAACGTCGACGGACTCAAAACCTTGATTGAGCATACAATAATGCAAAGTCTCAATTGGATAACGATACGGAAGCTTGACTAAACGCCTATAATGCGAAGCCTTAATCGAACGTGCAGTAGAAAACACCTTAAGTTAAGCTGGACCCTTAGTTTTAACTAGAGCTTTCGACCGGGCTGACCTAATACCCTATTTAACCGTTAGTTAATCGTACGTTGTTACAGCCAAATCGAATCAGTTACTCGTTACCGTCCAATCAGACATCTTCAACCAGCAGTTAAAGATACGTTACCGCAGGCACCTAGGCACTAGGCCTAACTAGGAAATCAGTATACGGCCAACAGAACGTTAGAGATACGGCTAATTAACGTCTTAGAGCCTCTGCGGGAGCCTCTTCCCTTAGCTGCCCCCTTATTAATTAATTGCCGCCCATCTTAATGCCCACGGATTGGTTAACTAGAACGATCTTTTCTATAGATATAGTGTCGATCGGTAGTCCGTGCACCGATTGTAAGAAAAAAATGATGACTCTGTCTATTGAATGTGGCTCTAAGAGCCTCTATATATACATGAGAAAGGCGTAGGAAATGAGAACAAGACGGGGGTAGGGGGGTGGCAATGGAAACAAGGGGTAGGTGACCGAGTCAATGACTGACTCAATGACTGACTCAATGGGAGGTAGCTGAGTCGGTGACAAGATAACCTAATTCAGGTCGACATATAGATACGAAGCTTTACACGGAGTCTTACACGGAGTTATGTATAGGGTCTGTAGATATGGAGTATACAGGTGCAGAGCCCAGCGTGGTTTTCAATACGCGAAAATCCAGCCAATAAAATATCGGCAAATGCCAATATTTGCAGTGCCAATATTCAATATTTATAACACTTTTAATAAAACAGTTCTAATAGTGACGTATTTATTTTAAAAATAAAAGATTATATTAAGAATTAGCATATATTAAAATCCTTAATAATCTATTTATATAAATTAAGTTCTTATTTAGGCCTAGCTTACCTATATAGCAACCTAAATAGCTAAAAAGTAGTAAAACTCTTAGGTCTAAGAGCTTATAATTAGTAATCCTTCTAGAGTTATTTAACCTTTTTAAGTATTGCTCTTTACCACTTCTTTTCCCAATTTGCTTAGATATACTTTATATAATATTTAGGATAAAAGATAATTGCCGTAATATATAACGGGGATTTATTTAACTTAAGGTAGTATTTATTAAATACCTTCTATCTAATTTAAATCATAGAATAAAAGAAGCTATTCTTTTTATAACGTTCCTATTATATAATATTAGAAGAACTTTTAAAAGTAAGAGAAGAAGATTCCTTATAAGACTCTGCTTAAAATACCTTATAAAAAATATCTATTAAAAAGAGAACGTTTAAGATCGTTATATTATAGCCCTAAGTTTCTAATATAACCCTCCTAAATATCTAAAGGAAGTCGTGCGTTATATAAAGCGTAGTCCAATTCTATAGAGTAAGGAAATCTTCGCCTAAGGTCTTAGCATGCTTCTTTATATAAAGGTTAATTACTAACTTAAGTTCTAAAGCCACCTAAAGTATTTAGTACTAGCTATTCCATTTTATATAATTATCTAATGGAATTTATCTTTAAGTAAGAGTAATAAAGTCTCTTATATAACCTAGTAAGCTCTAGGTATATACGACAATATTTTTTTATTTATTTTATTTTTATATCCAGTTATATTATACTACGTACAATACTACGCATACAGCCTCTAGGCTATGGCGCTATAGTTCTATATACATGAATCCTTTCTAGGCAGCTTAATATGTACTAGTAGCTATGTCCTAGTAGTTTATAAACCCCTAAGGGTTTATAGCTCCTTAATAAAATACTAAGGTACTGTAACTACTAGGGAATAAGAAAACGGTAGGAAAAACTATAGGAAATCCTAACACCTATCCCTATCCTTTTGCAATTTATTTCTATCCTTTTGCTCTCTAATATCTTTTTACTAAAAGCCTAGTAGGAGTTACCTCCTTCTAGAATCCTATTTGTTTTGTCTTATTCTTTTATAGAACCCTCTAAGCTAGTATTATCTACTAGCTTAGCTGCTTTTAGAACCTTGCAATCTTTACTATTTATAAAGTGGTTTTCTTTACAGTTAATGCAAAGAGGGGTAGTATACTTGCAGGGCTTGCCTATTATTATATAGGTAGGACAGGAGTGATCTTTAGATAAATATATAGCTGTATAAAATCTATAGGCTTTAGTAGAGCGTCTGTCTCCTATATGGCCAAATTTTTAGCAGCTAGTACACTGCGTAGTAGGAGAGACTTTAAGGTATTTTACTACCTTAGTAGCTATACCTACAATTAATATCTCTTTTTACTTAAGGATTTCTTGTCTTTTTTCTTCGTTCTTTATAGTAAAAACTATAGAGCCAA
>Ga0307515_10014326_pt1 | contig 14715 bp, 8 predicted proteins | sample 17_EM_MG_FD_194513 | JGI IMG/M metagenome (GOLD analysis project Ga0307515, IMG submission 194513) | Populus trichocarpa ectomycorrhiza microbial communities from riparian zone in the Pacific Northwest, United States - 17_EM | ecosystem: Host-associated > Plants > Roots > Unclassified | place... | reverse complement strand
TCCTGAATAATCATCTCTTTTTTTTTTTTTTTTTTTGTATCTGCGAGTTTATATTTCTGGGAAATGAATGGGAGGCAATATGTAAAATTTGCCTCTGCAGGCTTTGCTGCAAGCGCTTGGGGATAGGAAAGGAATTAATCGGTTTGGCGACTTCTCAGCTCCTCTTGATGAGGCATTAATACATGTTTCCTTGGTAAGTTATGCGCTTAGTTATCATATATAAATATCTCCATGCAGCTATTAATGAAAAAACTCTTCCTTTTCCACCTCTGTAAAAGCTTACACCTCTACCTGTACCGCTACCCTCTAAGCCAGACAAACACCTAGTCCATGAGCATGTGATCTTCGCTCACGCATATGCAATAAGCGTGGTGAAGATTGCACATTTGAATCCCTTGCGACTTTGTTTAAGATTGCTTGTTTTGGAAAATGAAGAAGAATGGCATCGTTATGATGCTTTAAGTGTGAGATGGACTAACACGTTATGAGGTCACTAAGGGTGGGGTTGGGTGGAAGTTTGGAAGAGAGATACTAAACAAAATTTGTGTCACCATGCTTGTTGAGTGCCTTAGAGCATGACCATGTAGACTCATATACTTATGTGCAAAATGCATGGGTATTGCTAGATGCCACCACTGATTTAGTTGTATGGTGAAATTTTTTTGTATGCATGTGATATGGGGTTGCAGGGTTGGGAGTGAAATAGCCATCACAATTGTGGGTGATGTGACATTGTGATTGTCATTGTGCACGCTGAACACCCATGCTTGTGGTTAAGTGGTCGTGATTTGTGTGTGCAACTTGCTCAATACAAATTGCACAGTTGCATCACCTGCCACTTTGCTTGGCATTGCTCATTTGAAGTTGGAGAAGAGCAATATCAGAGATTCAGTTCCATGATCATAATGCTTTTTATTTATGAAATGGACTTAGAGGTTGCGGAGGTATCATGGAAGTCGAGACTAAAATCATAGTGCGTGTAAATCATTAGCTGTATTTACTTAAGAAGAAGGATTAGCTTCCCATCATATTATGCTTCCCTTCTTTCTTTTTTTTTAAGTTACGCATATTTGTATTGAATTGAGTTTTATTTCCTTTCAGGATTTGTCTGGCCGGCCATATTTGGGTTATGATTTGCAAATTCCTACTCAGAGAGTTGGAACATATGATACTCAGGTGCTCCACTTTACTTTCTTCACTTCTGCAACAATGATTTCATGTTCTTTTGCCTGTTGCCAACTCTTGGATATTAGTCAAAGCCTCAAGAAGACAATTTGATGCGGATAAAGTTCACACCTCGGAATGTCTAACCTGGTCTATTATTTTGATTGTTGAACACCTTTCTCCTTGTTTTCTTCTTTCAAAATTTTCCATTTTCTAAGATTAACTGGTTAATGATATTCATGATTAATTTTAAATGTCTGTTTTTAGCTGGTGGAACACTTTTTCCAGTCATTGGTGAATACTTCTGGTATGACACTACACATTCGGCAGATAACACTATATTGTAATGCTTAAATTTTTCAATTTAGCCTGAAGCATTCCAGCGCTATTGACTGTCCATGCAAACAGTCTTCACTATCTTTGTAAATAGATTATTAATATTCTCTCATTATAGCCTTTGGGAAAAAGAAAAAAAAAACAAGAAGAAAAACTCCAGCGCTCCTGTTGCACTGTTAACTGGGTACACCTCCACCCTAAACCCTGTCACTTCTCCATATTTTTCAACTAATTTTATGTAAGTTTAACATTCGCATGATATGAGTCTTTTGATACTTCACTTGTGCTCTCTCTAATAGATTTTGTTTCTCATCTTTTCTAGATTTTATAAAAATAAAATGATTTTTTCACTCCTCTCTTCAAACCCATCCATTTAGGTTTTAATTATGGCCTGTTTTTACCCATTATGCATCAAAAGAACATGTTGAGATCAATCGCAAGAGTCAACAGACAAACTCAGAAGTAGTTCAAAGTACAGTTTATGGACAAGAATGGCTTCGATTCCTTGTAGAGAACCCAAGATATGTAACAAAGCTGATCAGAATCCTGTGAAGAATTAGCATGGGATAAGGATGTGATAGGAGTAAATCTCCTTTTGGTGGAAGGGCTGCATTAGAATTAGACCTAGGTTTTCCTCAAGTTTAATTTGGGTCCATTAAAGCATAAAATGTAGAAAGAGTGGCAGATATTGGTCCTAACATTTACTCATGTGATTGAAACATTATGTGTTGGTTTTATGGTTGCGTTACTTATATGACATGCAAATTGAACACACATCACAATCTAGTGTAGAGATGTACCAAGTTGATGGTACAATGGTAGTACTGGAGGTTTTCCATGAACTTTGTTGCAATCTTCAATCTTTTAGAAGTTGGCTTCCTTGTTATTTTTTGTTACAATTTTTCCTCTTTAATTTTATAATTTGCATTTTTCCTTGTAATGATTAGCTAGCAAGCTTTTCTAATCTCGTTTGCTGTCAAATTTATAGTTATAAAAGAATGTTCCAATGTGGACCACAGCTTGCTGGAAGAAATTCTCATCATATTATTGAGGCAACCTTCAAAGCTTTTGCCAGGGCTCTTCGACAAGCAACAGAATATGACCCACGTCGCCTCGGGACTGTGCCAAGGTTTGATTTCTCCTCTTCCGCTGTGACTACATTGGCATTGAAAGCATCTCCCCTTGTAAACATACTCCAAATTTTGAAGTTGATGTAAAGATGAGAAATAGTCTTATAAGTGCAATGCACTGCACGAGTTTCTATTCCTTTTTTTTTCCTTTCATTTTGCGGCTACATTAACAAAAGAGTCGTTATGCTTCTACCTTGTGGATCTCAAAAAGTTCCTGCTTTGACATCATTTCTTCCTTTTCAACTTGATATGTGACTTTGTGATTTGTCCCCTTAGTATAAGATTCTTCTTCAGTTCTCATGAGCAAATCATTGCATCAAAGTTTTTGCAGCTAAGAAACCATAATTTTTTGTTAAATTACTTCATCAAGATTTCTTAGATTGGCTGGTAGCACCTTGCAAATCATTTCCTATCACTTGTTTGCATTTTCTTTTTCTTACCTTTTTAGCACGTTCACTATCCATTAGGAAGCCAATTTTCATGGCATATTGTAGAGTTATTTAGCATTACAAGGTTTTCTTGCTCATTCCACATAATACTTCTTGTAACGAAAACTCTAAAGCATGTCTGATTTGTTATGTGCAGCTCAAAGGGGGTTCACTATCCATTAGGAAGCCAATTTTCATGGCATATTGTAGAGTTATTTAACATTAGAAGGTTTTCCTGCTCATTCCACATAATACTTCTTGTAACGAGAACTCTAAAGCACGTTTGATGTGTTATGTGCAGCTCAAAGGGGGTTCTATCGAGAACGTGATGATTCATTATTACTTTTAAGAATGATGGTTTAAATTCGAAGGTGATGTGACTTTGGATGCATCCTCCATGAGATCCATGTTGGTGATCTCTACTAGTTTGTGGTTATGATAATCAGTTGAGCGCCATTTATTTATATGATAAACCGAAAGTGATTAAGTTACTGTTCTTGCTGATGCAGTCCAATATGGGGACGTGGATGTTGTGAAGGATAGGCTACTGCCCATATGGTTAGTTGTATTATGAACTCCTAATGAATTGATGTTTTTGTATTCCAAACGTTGTTTTACTCGTGGCGTAGGGAAAAGGAGGGAGCAGCAGGGAAGATGTGTATTTGTCAAGAATAAACTTTTGAGCTCGTAGTTGTTATTTGTCCGTTCTCACCTGTCACTTTATTGAAGCTTCTTGGTGGTGGCCTCTGGGAAATGTACACCGAGAACTCTTGAACCGTGGCCTTTGGTGACTTGATTTCTAGTGATTGCCAAGTTGTTCCACTGTGGTTTAGACTAGGCACTTGAGTGATTTTTTCTATTTGTCGGATTCAGTACCTTTCTCTAGTCGTATGAAATTCCCCTACACTTCTTTACTATAATCTTTTCAAGCGGAATGAAATGTGTTGCTTTCCAAGTGCAGATTCTAATGGTTTTGTGATTTATATGAGAATGAATTGGCAAATGCTAACCCCTCCTTTTTATTACTTCTCATATTTATAATTTACAGTGCTTTTGTTTTGGGATTCATATGCCTAAATAATGTCAATCTCATTCAATTTGGAAAGAAAATCAATATGCATATGTCCATGGTGTGAGATTTTGGTTCCCCCGAATTTGCTCAATGCGTACGCGTTGAATGCTGCCCAACCTTTTATTTTCTGGTGGAGTGAAATTTTCACAGCCAACGAATATTGTATTGGATATGTAATGCCAGAGATGTGATTCATAAAAGAAAGGGAAAGCATTTGCGGAATTTGCTTAAACCATCTTGCTTTCTTGGATAGATGCTAAAATGAAAAACAAACAAACCAACCAACCTTGTAATTATCCTGATTGCATGAACTCAAAAATGATAGCTAAGAATTTCACAGCATGTAACAGTAGTTTTTCTGTTCATATTTCAAAGGAAATAGACGTGATTGCAAATAGAGAGCACAGCCTGAATTTCCCATCCAGAAACCAGTTGGGTTCGAGGCCATTTAGCTGATGTGCATCTGATCACTCTACAAAAATTCTTCAGCGGTATTCAAATCATTCAATATCTCAGACCTAACCTCTTCCGGGAGTTGTGCAGATGGACCAGCCCTCGAATAGAAACTGGCCAAAGACCTAATTGCCTTCTCTAATTCTACATATGATTCCTGCAACAAGAAAGTAAAAAGTGGCAGATTGAAACAACTCTTCAAACGATGGTAAAGAGTTGAAGGTGCGTACCTCACGAACTACCTTTTCTTGTCCCCTCCAACTGCCCAGGTATTCCCGTATGGACTCCTTTGCTGCATCTGCAGTCCGTCTAAACTTGGCGATATCCTTGGTATCTTCCTTGAGTGACTCGCGGAGGTTCTTCACAACTTCTCTTGCTGCCTTTAAGTATGCCTTTGGCAACAATTTCCCAGATTTTGTTTTCTCATTAGGATCAAACAATGATTTAATGGCCCCAGCAACTCCGTCATCCTTTTCTTCCTCTTTGGCCCGTGCTTGTAACGGTGTAAGAAAGCAATTTAAGGTCAGAACTGTAACAAATGAAGCGCTAAAGACCAAGACATGTCGACGACTTGGCAAAGCAGCTTGAGATGATAGAACAGCATTGCACCTAGAATTCAGTTTGTCTGTAATGTTGCATTGAAACCATCAAGAAACAAGGTTGGTGAATGGTGCGCCGTTGTCAATACTGATTTACGAAAGAAAGAATACAGGGAGGGAATTGAAGTTGTTGCTTACAGTCAATATCAGGTTTAGAGGTTCTGTTCATTGTCTTGAAAGTGACAAATGAGCATGTTTTAGCTCCAAGAACCACAGCCATTCTTGTTCCTGTAACTCAACCAAGCTAAATCCGCGGCATCCTACAAACCAACAAGCAATAATTATGGAGATTAACGAGTTCAGAGGAAAACCGAAAACGAAAAAGGAGAAACAAAATAAAACATGCATACCCACACAACCCCAGCTAGAATTGGATGCAGAATTGTAGGTGGTTTTACCCTTGATTCCTTCCCTTCCACACACACTTCGCTTTCAATCCTTTCCTCCTTATAAAGAACGGTCTTTCACTAGTTGCTGAATTTATCCAGAAGACACACCATAAAACGTCGAGGTGACGTGTCGTTCCGTAAAAGACTGAACGACTTGCAGTTGGCCTTGGGATCATCTTTTTTAACAGACCGTTTTCTCATCCTCAGAGAGAGGCCTGGGCCAGAGCATCTTTCCCCGCTGAAAGTAAAACCTCTTGCACTCTACTCTCTCCTCTTCTCCGCTAAAAATCTTGATATCCATTTAGAATCCCTAATCACACATTCTTCCGGGGGATGGCAGGTGGCTCCCACCCCAAATCCTCAACTCAAAAACCCTCCTCCTCCTCCACCCCTGCCCCCCACCGCAAACCCCGTTGGGAATCCACCGCCACCAACAACAACAATCCACAACCACCGCAATCCAACCAGAAACTCCATAAACCAAACCCTTCCCCAAAGCCCAACACTGGCCCATCCCCCAAGCCCGTTACTTCTACTGCAGGCCCAATCCAACCTCCACAAGTCCCTCCGTTCCCATTCCCAGACCTTGGCCCTCCTCCACCACCTACATACGGCTTTCACATGCTTGAACGCCGCACTATTGTGCTCGCCGACGGCAGCGTCCGCTCTTACTTAGCTCTCCCACCAGATTACCAAGACTTCCCTCGTCCTCCTCTTCCGCCGCGGTTCCTTCACCGGGGGGGCCACCTCGACTTTCTCCCCACTGGGCCCCGCTTCCCTCCATCGAACCATGATGCGTTAGGCTTTCAAAACCAGAATCAAAATCAAAATAAGAGGAAATTTGATGAGGAATCAGTGAAGCAAGGGAATAGTAGTAGTAGTTATAATAACAATTCAAATGGGAAAAATTACACTTTGGGGCCGGATAATCGAGGTTCCGGAACGAGTAGTGTGGCGGGTGAAATGAGAGCAGGAAAGAAAATGAGGATTGGTAGTGGTGATGATGTAGGGTTGGCTAATAGAAATAATAACAGGAATTTTGGTGAAGTGAACCAGAGTGAATTAAAGAAAGCGTTTTTTCATTTTGTGAAGGTGATTAATGAGAATGAGACTGACAGAAAGAAGTATTTGGAGGATGGCAAGCAAGGGCGGCTTCGGTGTATGGCTTGTGGCAGGTTTGTTACTTTTCAATTTTGTTTCTTCTTTGTTTTTTGTTTTTTGTTTTAGTATTTATTGAATGTTTTTAGCATACAAATGTTGGTGTGTTAGTTATAGAATGTTTTGTTTGGGTTTAATGGGAGCGAGATAGTGGTTTTCCATGCGTTTAGAAGTGGTTTAGTGTAAATTCTGTTTATAGGTATAAAAGGATATTTGTTGCTCCAGGTTTGGTTAGAAACTATTTTGTAGTTTTTGTTTGTATTTGCAAGAGGGAAGATACTCCACTTTTGGTCTGTCCGGGACTGATCAACCCCTAAAGCCTCCCGTAAGTGAGGCTTTTGTGTGTGCGACTGTGCGTTTAAGCTTGTTGCTAATTACATACACTTTTATCCAAGGATTAGTGAGTTTGAGGGTTTTAACCTTCTGATATGCCTGGTGATATGTATGGTAGGTTGCTAGAGTATTAGGGCTGGAAGAATAATCATTTCTCAATTTCTGTCATAGAAGGTTATCCTCTGTCAGTTATTGTCAACTTCTATATGGATACGGTTCCTTTCAACTTAGGGAAATTATCTGTTATTTAGTGGTTTAACTGAGTGCATGAGGGGTAGGCCTAAGACTGGTAAGATGCTAGCAATGTTGATAGAAATGCACTAACTGCAGAAATCACATTTGATTAACAAATTATCACTGCTATTGCATGTAGTAAGACATACTGGTACATGATAGTTAAAGAGCCTTTCCTCCTGTTAGACTAGTTTAATGAATTCTTTCCTAGCCATTTGTTTTGTCACGTGGTTACTTCTCTTTATTGTTCTTATTCAACTGTAAGTTCCTTATTGTCATAGATGTCAAGTTGGCAGCTGAGTTGGGACTTGGAGTAGTAATTTTCTGTGGTAGAACTTAGGTATTTCTTTTGGTTCTCACTACAACTGCTAAGATCATCATAGGCTTAGTAAACTTATTGTAAATAAAAATATAGGTTTCTGGTCTGAGTTTCAAACTAGTTAGAAAATGAGTTTGATCGTTCACCTTTTCATGTGCACTTTTTGTAGAATAAAAAATATACTGTCATCTCTTTATGCTTTTGCCAATAGATTCATAGATGCTTTTTTGTTTGAAACATGTGTTATCCTTTGATGATTGCTTAATTTCCATGCATGGTGAGAATATATACTGCATTGAATTGGATACTGGTGCGTGAAATATTCTTAACTTGGAGGAACTACGTCACATCTTTGCTGTTACATTATCAGGTTAACTTGTCTGACAAAATTTCCAAATGTTGGTTGTTCATATAGTACCTTTGTTGCTTATGATTAGTCTTGATAGGGATGCCTTATTTGGAAAGTGAAAAAAAATCTAGTTTTTTGCTTGGTACTTCAATTAATCAAGGAAGGTAGTTGGAGCTTGTTTCCATGTGTGATATTCTTTATTAGATTTTCATTAATTGGGTTATATGAGACTGTACTGGGGTGTAAAAGTTTTAGAAATTATTTGCAGATTAGCTGTAGTTATAGTCTAGCTGTTTGTCTTTTCTTCTCGTTTCTTTTCTTTTTCTTTTTTCCCTTTTCTACTTCGGATTGGTAGGCCTTTTGGTTGTAGCTTGCCTTGTTATCTTGTTCTTATATCTGACACAGAATAGTTGTTATTAAGTCGCTTACCTTGAGTTATGAATGTCAGCTTGCCTACTGAATTGCGACTCACATTGTAAATTTCTGTGATAGATCCTGTATAGATTTGGTTTGCGATTGGTCTTAACAACATTGTAAAGTTAGTGCATTTGTTGCAGACATATGCAAGTTCCTTGATTGATTTCCAACTTTCAAGTTGGAAAACAGTTAATGCATTCACCTTGTCTTTTCACTTTTTCTAAAGAGGAGATTAGCTGTCATGTCTTTATGCCTTTTCAAATGGGTTTACAGATTTGTTTCTCCTGTGTAACCTGGCAGATTGTTATGCTTTGAGGATTGCTTAATTCTCTAGGGGCAGTCAAAATGTACATCTAAGAGCATTTTGATGAGTCAAACTTTCTGAACCAAGTTGACTTTTGTTTTTTGTGTTTCTTTACACTTATAAACTCTAAATCATTCGGATAACTTACCTCATAAAAAAATGTTGGCTGTTCATTTAATGTCTTTAATGCTCATGGTTTTTAAATATGGACATGTATTTGGAAAGTATGAATAGTTTTGTTTCCTTGTCTGGTGCTTTAGTTGACCAATAAAGGCACTTGATGCCAGTTTTCTTGTGCAATATTATTTATAACATCAAATCTTGGATTTTATGCTTGCACTATCAAGGTATAAATATCCTAGAAGTTATTTACAGGGTATCAGTTTGCTTCCTTTCTCATCTTTTCTACTTCAGATGAGTTTTGACCATTTTGAATGATAGGCTTTTATCATATAGATCCTCTCTTTAGGATCTCAAGATGGCATCAATTCCTGCTTGTGCCTGTTTGACCATAAGTTGCTTTGTTTTGGTTGTGGGCCATTTCTCTTTGCTGACTATTATGAGGTTTGCATGTTGGCTATGAACTAGCTATAATTCAAGCAAGGACTGTTTAAGGTGCTTTGCCTTGTCCAATATGGACTTGCGGATGTACAAGGTGCTGAAGAGTAACTGGTTTGGAGCAGTCAAGAGGGAAAAGGTGCAAAGATGGATGGATAATTTAGGTGTAAAATATATCATAATGGAAGAGAGAGTATCAAACTAGTTTGAGGTTCAGCTTTAGTTTGAATTGACATTATGATTGCGAAACATTTCTTCTTAACTTTGGGGTTCCCAATAACCCTTCTATTTTATTGTTTTTAGTACACGCGCACTAGTGATGCAGGACAGCAAAAGGAAAGTCTTTAGATGATTTTGTTAGAGTTAGGGTTTGTAGAATTTTAAGGCTTTAGGGACTGAACGTGTGAATTGATGGGGGAGGAAGTGAAAAAATCACTAGCCTCACACAAGTAGGGTTAAGAAATCATTCCTTGGAAGAAAGCATCAAAAGATTTTTATTCTTGGTGTTTATTGTTTATCTCGATCGAAGCACAGAAGGCATGGTCTCTATGATGTGTGCTTGACGTGTTATTTGTCTGTTTGTGCCTTAACTTATCGAAAATCTGGTGGTGAATGCATCTTTGCTATTCATCTAGTTAGAACTTGTAGACTTAACGATATCCGAGAGAAAGCTGAATTATTATTCTTCGATGCCCTTGATATGCAAAATTACAGGTCTTCCAAAGACTTCCCAGACATGCATGCGCTTATAATGCACACATATAGCTCAGATAATGCTGATGTGCGTGTGGATCACTTGGGCTTACATAAAGCTCTCTGTATTCTAATGAGATGGAATTATTCGATGCCTCCTGATAACTCAAAGGCCTATCAGTTCTTACCTGCTGATGAAGCAGGGGCAAACCAGGATGATTTGATTATGTGGCCACCAATGGTGATAATTCATAACACAATTACAGGGAAGAGTAAAGACGGGCGCATGGAAGGTTTGGGAAACCGAGCAATGGATAGCAAAATGAGAGGTATAGTGTGCCCCTTGGTTCCTTTCTGTGACTGGCACCATATACAATGGTATTTATCTTCTTAATAGAATCCTCCCGTTATATAGGATGTGCTTCTCACTTTGCATCAGTTCTTGAAGATGCCAGTTACTTGCTATATCCCAATACACCACTGTGTACTTTTTGCTAAAAATACTGATGATATCTTGATGCGAGAGCAAACCCAAGTACTCGCTCAAGATTGATAGGTGACTTTAGCAAGTGCTTCAGCATACTGTTCCTGGTTTCTTTGGGTTAGGGTTTTCCATTTTCTAGTCTCTTTATGCATATTATTTTATTATGGTATTTAAGGACTAGGGTTTGTCATGTTAGGGTATGTTTAACTATTTAAGGGCTGTTGTTTCTGTAATGAAGGATTATTTATACTTCTGACAATTTTGTTAAGTAGTTTATTTCTTTTTCCAGCCATGTGCTTGTTCACTTCTTCACTCTCTTTTACATTATATGAACTCAGAGAAAACTATCAAGGAGAAATCATTTTGAACTCTACACTTCCCTGCTCTTGTGAAGCTCACATGCAGTAACTAGCTTCCACGAGTTTAGCTGCTACACGAAGGACATTCACCAATAAAAAGTCTAAGAAATGCATCATATTACTAGAAACTTTCATCTACCCCAACTAAGAGATGGAACCGCTATGCAAAAGGATAACTGTGAGGTAAATAAGTATATTGATTGCAGACTTGGGTCAGTTGGTCTAAAGCTTTATGATGTTGAGCATATTTAAATAATCTGCTCTGTGAATAGATGGTTTCTGTCTAGAGAAGTTTTAGTAGCAAGAATTTGGGTTGTAGTTTGCAGATTTTCAGGTGCTGTGGCTAATTGTTGTATTTAGAATTCAATTTGATGGGTCAATCAACTGCATGAAGTGTTATGGATGTTGTAATGTTGTTGCATGATTATGGATTAGTAAAGCAAGCAAAAAGAATGAAATATGGAGGCTGCCTGGGTGCTGTGAACGGTGACCTAAAAAGTACTAGAGTTGCAGATTTGTGAGTTTGGGTGCTACATCATGGAAGAATGGACCAGGATACAAGTCATGGGTGGGTGTTTTAGAAATGAAATGAGAGTTGATTTGATGTGAGAATAAGTTAATGCAGTGATGGAAGTTGGGAATAGAGATAAAAGAACAAGCAGGTAAAGAGAGGAAGAGAGAGAGATAATGGACTCACTGCACATGCATAGGCCTCCAAGCTCAAACCAAACAGTTTTAATTCTGTTATCAAAAGTCTAAGAAAATGACCTTTATACATTGGTGCTTGTAAAGGCTACTGGGACCTCTTCTTGTTGTTGTTCCACAGGGATTGGAATTTGTAATTTGAGAATTACAGAAAAGCGAATTGAGGTGTAAAGATTAGAGACAGAAATTCTTCGAAGAATATGTACTTGCAAACAATAACAGGTTCTGTTGCTCGAGGACTCATGAAAGAAACACCTAAAACCACCAAGTTTGAAGATCCCAATTAAAGCAGTAACTAATTGTTCTTTTCAATGGCTTTATTACTTTGCTTGATGCAATAACAAGCATGCTTTTGATGAGAGTTTAGATCATCAACTCTGTTCGTTGTCTTTTTTGCATGATACTGAAGAGCATGTATTTCAGTCAGGGGCTGAGGTTAAGGCTTTTTAGTTGATTTGGATCATACACTCTTCTTATATTCTTTCTTTTTAGTTTTAACTTCCACCCCATCCAAATCCATTACTGAAGGAGAAACAAAATATCCTTAGGGCCCTGGTGGGCGACTCAATTGTTTAGTGTTTCTAGATTTGTCAAAATTGAACCTCCAGTGGCTTGCTGGGTTTCAATTTTTATGCACACAGTTTCTGAGGCCATACATTCTAACTTGTTTTATGCAGACCAAGCTACATATATTTATTTTGTATTCCTTCAAGTTACCAGATTCTTGGGACCTTCAGTCTTACACCACAGTTTAATGACTTGTTTGTGCTTCGTTCCATGTAATATATTTATTTGTATTTTGTTTCCATGATTTATTAATTTGCTTTCTCTTTGCTCTTCTGTTTTAATATTAGTTTAAAGGGAAGGCTGTAACAACAGGCTGGTTTTATTCTATTTTCTTTTGTAAATTTATTTAGTGTGTCAAAGTCTACCTAGCAATTAGCCACTGCAGTTGCAAATTTAGGCTTATCATTTTCTTTTGGATGATCTTCGGTTGCTAACTGATATTTCTAGACTCTGCTGTCTTTTTCAGCTGAGAATTATTTATTATTGTTTTTTTTCTGACCTAAATCCTTAATTATGAATGCAATGTATGGAACCATTGGTTTAGTTTAGCCTTGGAAGAAAGAGTTGATGATGATTCTTATGAGTTTCATCATCTGCTCAATATTTTCAATAGTGCAACCCTTAACACCTACTTTTGTTTGTTTTTACCTTCTTTGGTCAGATCTTGGATTTGTGGGTGGCAAGTCAAAGTCCTTGTATGGAAGAGATGGCCATCTAGGCATTACTCTTGTAAAGTTTGGTGGTGATCAATCAGGACTGAAAGAGGCTACACGGATGGCAGAATACTTTGAGAAGGATAATCATGGACGCGAGGCTTGGGGTTGCTTACAGCCTGTGACATTGGGCAAGGATGACGAGAAAAATCCGAGCCTTGTGAAGGTGGATCGGAGTGGGGAAAAAACCAGGATTCTATATGGTTATCTTGCAACAGCTGCAGATCTCTACAAGGTTGATTTTGAGACAAGGAAGAAGGTTGTGATTGAGAGCCTGCGGGAATACGAAGCATCCAAGTAGATTTGTCATGACAAAAAAAGGTGCAACAACGTAATTTAATGTGCTGGTATTTGACCTGCAAACCTCTGAACTAGTTGAGGAAAGCTTCATGTGGGCATTTTTTCCTTTTTCTAGACTTCATGTAGGCCGTTTGCTAACCGAATTTCAAGTTAAGAGGAGGCCTGTTAGTGTTCTGATGCTAATTTATCAGTGTTTGTAATCACAGCTTGTGGTACGCAGGAACTTTACAGGTTCAAGCTGTTATTCGTCCAGTAATTGTTAGACATTAGTGGACATCACACGTGGAAAAGCAGAGTTTGCCAGCATTGATTATGCAAGCTATCGTATACCTGTGCTAGCTAGACATATGATTAGATGCATGGGAAAAGGGAGATTTCTCTCGTAGGAAAAGTCTCCATGTGAGTGGCTTGTGAAGTCGGGATGCCAGATGAAGATGTTTTCTTTGGAATTGAATAGGCAACAACTCGCGTGGTGGTTGGACGCTTTAGCTGGCTTCTTTGGAATTTAAGCAAATCGCCCATTCCAAAGTCACGGGTAATTTGAAGATTTTCTCGTGTTTCGTTCTGCATGCTCCTCCTTTTTTTCACTGGCGAGTGTAATGTTAATGGCTGGATGAATGATTGGTGATTGGGTCGCTCTCAGACAGGATATAAACTGTGATCCTATGCCCTTTCAAAGATTCAAGAGAATAGACATCTGGTAACCCACGCTTTTTAGAAATTGTACAAGGTGGTGATGTTTTGATCGTGGCCAATTATTTCCCGGTGTCCTTGAAGAGGACAATCGTTATCTTATCACTACTTATCGTGTCTGCAATTATCGTCCTTGCTGCTTTCCGAGCTTGAAAAATACCCCCTCGTGACATCATCTGCTTTTTTTTTGTTATTGTCTTTCCTGTCCTCCCCGCCTTGTACTATTACTATTGAAATACATGAATGTTTCCGCCCCTTCTAGTCTGCACTTCACATCTGTTCTGTTGCTGGTCAGATTTATTTTAAACGTAAAAAAAAATTATATATATATATATTGGATTAATTTTTATTTTTGAAAACTTAGTGTCGAGTTAATTTTAGTTAATCTATTAAACTTTTAATCATTATTAAAAAAAATATTACTATTGTGATTTACTGTGATTTCCGTACAGGATTAGTATTTTTTGCTAGAATAATTTCAATTCTTATTTTAGTTTCTTTTAGGCCATGTTTGTTTTTTTAAATTCACTTTCTGGAAACTATTTTCTAAATTTTCCTGTGTTTGTTTGCCATTAGAAAAGTTGGTCAACGGAAAACACTTTCCGGTCAACGGAAAACACTTTCCAGTCAAAGAAAAATTTGGTTTGGTTTTCAGGAAAATGTTTTCCCTTTTGGCTGTGTTTGTTTTCCAGAAAGTGGTTTCCGGGAAACCACTTTCCAAACTTTCCTGTGTTTGTTTGCTATTATAAAAGTTGGTCAATGGAAAACACTTTCCAGTCAAAGGAAAATTTGGCTTGGTTTTCAGGAAAGTGTTTTCCTGGAAAATTTGGGCGGAAAACACTTTCCGGAAGTTGTGAAAAATTTAGAAATGTCATTATTTGCTGATTATATCAAATTTGATCATCAAACTTTTGATTGCTATATATAATTTGTTTTGAATATTTATTTTTCAATTCCA
>Ga0307515_10014325_pt1 | contig 14717 bp, 10 predicted proteins | sample 17_EM_MG_FD_194513 | JGI IMG/M metagenome (GOLD analysis project Ga0307515, IMG submission 194513) | Populus trichocarpa ectomycorrhiza microbial communities from riparian zone in the Pacific Northwest, United States - 17_EM | ecosystem: Host-associated > Plants > Roots > Unclassified | place... | reverse complement strand
TTTAGAACTAAATTAAGAATTGAATAATATATTAGGGTTTAATTTGAGGTTTTCCTCGAGGAAAGAAAAATCCAAAAAAAAAAAACGCTTTTAAAAACCCCACACTGCCACCGCCACAGCCCCCCGACCCCGGCATTCCACCCTGTATAAATTGAAGGTGTCGGTAAATAAAAACCAGCAGTACTGCCCCATTTCTTCCATCTCTTTAAAGACGAAGGAGACGGGTCCTTTCATGCTTTCTCGGTAAAAGCTTGAAAGATATGAGGTGAGATCACGCAGGATGATATATATATGGTGAAGGCAAGATCGCATCTGTGTGCTAAAATGAGCTCGAGCTCGACGACGACTGCAATGTCAACGTCGTGTAGAGATCATGAGGATGAGATTGAGTGGGAGATGAGACCAGGAGGCATGCTGGTGCAGAAAAGAAATGACAAGGATGATGGTGTTCCTCCTCTTTTAAATGTTCGCCTTCGAATTCTATATGGTGTTCTTCGGTACGAGATCTCCGTCAACTCTCAGGCGACGTTCGGTAAGTGCGCGCGCGCGCGCTCGGTGTGTTGCAGCTATATATAAAGATAGATATAATTTTAATTTTTTTTAAAATGTTTTTAAAATGTAAAAATAAATGAATTTTTAATTGTTAATGGATTAAATATTATTTTCTTCTCAAGTCATGTTTGATGTATTTTTCTTTTAAAGATATTTGACTTTTTTTCTCTCTTTTTCTTCTTAAACAAACCAATCAACAGTATATATTATTTATTAACTTTATTTAATTTTATTTTTAATTTAAAGTCTATTGGACTCTATCTAATATAATTTTAATATTTCATAATTTTTGTACATCAACTAAACATATCTAATATTTCACATTCCAAATCTTTTTACAGTCTTAACAATTATCCTCCAATGTTTTTAACAAAACACAATCTAAGTTCATGTATTTTTTCTCTAATGTAATCTGAAAACCTATAACTTCCTAATTTGTAACACCTACTAAATTCTTAATAAAACCTAATTTTAATTATTTCTAGGTTTAAAAATAGAACTAATTTTAAAATCATGATTGATAATGTTCTTAAGTGTACTTTTATATATATATATATATATATATATATATATATATATATATATATCTTCAAATATTTATTGATATAATATATCTAGTAAATCTAAAATAACAAGAACATGACAAGAATTCCAAAACATGAACATTACAAAAAAATAAATCCAACCATACTATTTTCTAAATAAATAATTAATAAATCAAATGATGTTGTCAAAATTTTGATTTAACCAAAAGTTTAAATTTTAGTTTTTAACATTGATTCTAATTTATAATACCTCGTTCTATATATAAAAAAGCTATTTTAGATATTTTTGCAAAATATACTTCTATTTAACTATTTTTGTCATAGCTTATTTATAAAATAAAACACTTCTGAATTTATGGTCTAAAATTAAAAATTATTTTTATTGTCATGTCAAACTAAATCTTAATGAACATATCATATCGTGGTTGTGTTTGGTTAATATCTTGAGATAGAAAAAACATATACAAAAGAAATATAAACATGTTTGATTGAAAAAAATAAAAATATAAATATAAAATAAATTTATCTCTAAAATAATTTTAGAGTAAGATTTCTATACTTAGTAAAAACATAAAACATATCCCTATTATTTTTATTTTTTATGCCTTGAAACAGTAATCAAATATTACCTCGTTAATGCTTTACCATAATAAGGCATGCATAACTAAAGAAAGTGGGAGATAGTAAAATTAATTGTCAACTTAACTTTGGATAATGGATGCAGGAGAGGTAAAGAAGATTCTGACGAGTAAGACAGGGTTACAAATAGGTGATCAGAAGATAACTTACAAAGAAAAAGAGAGGGGAAATGGTGAGTACTTAGATAGATGTGGTGTCAAAGATCGATCAAAACTCATTTTGATGGAGGATCCATCAAGTATTGAGAGGAAATACATTGAGATGCGTAAAAATGCTCGTATCCAAACTGCATATCGAGCCATTTCTGACGTGTCTATGGAGGTTGATAAACTTGCAGAGCAGGTAAGCGTTTAAGCTTAAATTATACCCATTTGATTGATCCTTTTTTCTTATATATATATATATATATAATCCATTTTAAAGTCAATATGTTATTATCATACATTATAAAACTTTCTTTTAGTACTCTATAAACACAATTTAATATATAAATGATATCAGAGTCTAATTAAGAAGTTTGTAGTGGAAAAGGTTTGTCATAATATACTTTGTAGTATCGGTATACCATGTTTTCTGGAGTTAGGTATTTTGGTGTTCTCGGACAATATCCTTGCTAAACTTCATCATTATTTACCTTTTTTGGTATTTGTTATCAGTTTGTCTTTGGATTTTATTTTTCTATCAGCGTGTTTTGGTTTTGTTCTTCCTTATAATCCTTTCATTTATGTCTAGATAATTTAGATTATCTTCTAGATCAAGATCTTTAAATAGTTGTTTTTCAATGCATCTAGATTTGTTTGGTCAAGATAGTATCCAAGATTTCAACAATAAAGAATATCAAATTTCCTCAATTGAACAACATCTTCAAAATTGAAACATATCTAAAGAGTAAAAAAAAACATATATCAAACAGGAACCTTTGATAGATGGATGAATTATTCTATAGAAACTATTGAACAAGCTTTACCTATTAATCTTCAAGTTCAAATTATTGATCAAATACAACCTGGTCAAATAAATAAATTTAAAGTAAGATATAATTTTTTTTCACATAGGTGTAGTTTAAATTGTAGTTTAAAGTAAGATATATTTTTTTTCCATATAGGTGTAGTTTAAATTGTTGTCACATGACTTCATCATCTTGGATTAGAGTCTCTCATACTCGTTTATTTAAGAGACACTAGATTTACAACGTTTTTGAATTCATTACTTATAGTCTTTCAGTCAAATCTTATCAATGATCCAATATACTTGAATTGTTATCCTAGTTTCACTATTTCATTATTCAATTTGAATATAATAAAACTCTTAAATTTAAATATCAAGACTTTAACATACATGCTTCTAGATTCTAGAAATATAGATATAATCTATACATTATATTATAAAGTTATAGTTATCAACATCTTTCAAAGCTCTTAAAAATTCACCCAAAAATAAAACTCTAATTATCAAAACTAACCCTCAAAATTCAAATATTCAGGTTTCTAAACTCTTATAATGGAATCAAATAATGTGTCTTGATAATTAGAGATTACCTCATGTCAGTATTTCAAGATCATTACTATCTAGAAATAATTTGGTACAAATTATAGAAAATCGGTTAGGAAATGTCAAAATTATTTTTCAATCAGCTAAACATGATCCCTTTAAGATTACAAATTGAAGTCCTAGAAAACTAATAAGTGATATTCCTTCTAGTTCAAAAACTTCAAACTTTTAAGGAGTGGATCTTAGTAGGACTATTCATAAACCATATTATCAAACTAGTGAAACAAGTCTTTCTTATACTATTAAAATTCAAGAGAAATTGGATTGTCCAACTATGTCACCAACACATAATGAATGCAATACATAAATCAATTAAGTGTCATTCAAGAAGAATTTCAAATTAATAAATAAAAATTAAGAAATGATTTCTATTTGATATAAAATATTGAATTAAGAAATCAATTCTTGAAAACTTATAATCAAGAACGAAGAAATCAAATTAAAATATAATGCTATAAAAATCTCAATGGAATGCATACTTGTTACATGGTTAAAAACATATAAATATCAACAAAAACAAATAAATGTTGAAGCCACTTCTAAACAAATCTGGCATGCAACCACTAATAATCAAACTAACTTTGTTCATCCTTTTCTTAGAGAAATCAAGATAAACTTTTATTAAAATGAAATTGTAGCAACCCTTTTCAAACCAACCACTACAGATGTCAATACTCCTATTTCATAAAAAGTTCTAAAGTCCATTCGATCACAAAACAACTATACCAATTGAATTCTACATACCATAAACAAAAAATAATAGTATATAGAGATGAATGTCTTTGTAGTCTCTTATTCCTTACCGAGGGAGGAGTTACCTAACTATCATCTTCACCATTTCAAAGCCACTTTCCATGCCTCAGCAAATACTAAAATAACAAATTATTAAACTATCTTTATCGAATGATCTCATTGAAATGATCATTCAAAAACTCGAAGCATTAAATATAAAAACCCCTTCAAAATCAGAAATAAAAACTTATTAAAATAAATATCCGTCATAAACCAAGATGAAAACACTCAAAGTGAGATTGAAGATCTTGTTGAGAAGTTACAATTAGATTTAGTAATTAATAAGATTAGAAATCCTAAGCAAAATCAATATGAAAAATCCAAGGACAAATATTAATATAACATACCAACATTTTCTAATGTCTAAATTGAATATTTGCCCTATCAAACTCAAGCTCATTATGATGGTAAAAACATATGTGAATGGAACATAGATGGATACAATGAACATAATATCATAAATAAACTTCAAAAAAGAACCGTGACTGCCACAACATACAAATTTAAAAATCAAATAGATAAAAAATAGATCAAGCATTAGTCTCTAGATTTACTAGCCAACTCAAAGGATGGTGGGATCATTATCTCACCTAAAATTATAGAAAACTTATATTGAGTGATGTCAAAGTAAGAAATAAAAATACCTTAACACCTGTCGTTGTAGAAATTGCAATCTCAATCTTAATATTTGCCATTACCAAACATTTATTGGTAAACCGTAATAATTTCAAAAAAGCTCATCTGAAATCCTTTTGAATTTAATTGTCCTAAACTTCAAGATTTTAGATGGTATAAGGAGATGTTTCTTTCAAATGTTTCCATTATAAAAGATTGACAACATCCATTTTGGAAAGAAAGATTTCAATATGAACTTCTAAATTTGTACTTCATGAAAATATAAAAGAGTTAGGAACATTTTGTGCTTACTATGGTTATGAAACCTTGTTCCTCCCTCAAGAAAATATAAAATACATTAGGAAGTAAAAATTAAAAGTAATGCACTCTAAAAAACCTTTAAACAAGAAAAGATGTTCAAATAAGCCATATAAAAATTAAAAAATCACAACTTCAAAACAACCAAGTTTAAGAATTAGAGATAAAATAAAAAATCAACTCCTCAACTTTCTTAACTTTGAAACACAAACTGATATAAAAGAATACTACAATGATAAATTTACAATCATCCAAAATAACGAAACCCAATTGAATCTAATAGTAAATGAGAAAGTATTGAAGCAATTAACTATAGCCTAACAGTGTACACATGCCCCTATAAACAAATTAATGTAATAACTCAAGAAAAATACTTAATATTAGATATTATTGATAAAATTCAAGACCCTGAAATTAAGAGAGTTTCTCTTTAAATTAAGGAATCTAGTTTCAAATGAAAAAAAAACCACACAACCTTCAATAAATCCTGAAATAATTTCCCAAACAACAAAGTCCAACTACTATTCAAATTTGCAATAAGATATGAGAGAAATTAAAGAGGAATTAAGACAACTTTGACATGATTGTAACAAAATTAAAGTTATTGTTACTACAAAAAAAATATCATTTTTCATATCAAGAGGATTATATAAATCAAGAATTACCTTGAATATCTCAAGAGAATGAAATTATAGAAATCCCACGTCAAGAATTATAAATACGATAACAAAAATGGTACATGGAAATAACCTTAATTATTAATAATGAACATTATATCAAAACAATTGCTTTTGTAGATTCTGGAGCAGATCAAAATGCCATTAAAAAAGAATTAGTGCTAACAAAATACTATGAAAAAACTACATACACATAAAGTGGCGCTAATGGTGTAAAAATTCAAATTAATTACAAATTATCAAAAATACATATACATAATTAAGAAATTTGTTTCAAAAACAGTTTTATATTTGTTAGAGACATTACCCAACAAATCATTTTGGAAACTCCCTTTCTAACTTAAATATATAATCTTAAAGTACATAGTCAAGGAATCAAAAGCAAAATAATTGGTCAAAAAATAATTTTTAGATTCATATTATCTCCCGAACACATTGAAATAAATAATTTTAAAAACAATTAAATTTACAAATCAATTTTTATAATTCAAAAAAGTGCACATTAAATCATGAGGTATATTATAAAAAATAAAGAAATTAGAATCCCTAAAAATCAAGAAAAAATAAAACAATTTCAATAAGTATTTAAAAATGAAGTTTGCTTTAACTTACTTAATATTTTTTAGAACTAAAAAAATCATATTTTTCTATTCAAATGAATCAAAAATTACTTAAATATTGTAAAACATAAATCAACGAACTTCTCAATGAAGGTCTTATAAGACTAAGCAAATCATCATCGTATTGTGTTGCCTTTTATGTTTAAAATGAAGCAGAAATTGAACGAGAAGCATAAAGACTTGTCATAAACCATAAACCAATGCCATTTGGACTAAAAAAATGCTTCTTGTTGAAATACTCTTAAAATTCATGTCAAGAGTCTTTATTGTTTACGAATTCCTGATCCAGAGGCTTCTCTCATTGTTGAAACCGACACCTTTGATATTGGTTATGATGTTATTCTCAAATAAAAGCTTTAAGGTTAAGAATAAGCAATAAAATATCATTATGGTATTTAGTCGGGTCCTCAAAAGAATTATTTAACTATAAAATATAAAATTTTATCAGTTGCCTCATGCATCTCATCTTTTTAAGATAATTTATTTCTAAAAAAACTTCTTTTATGAATAAATTGTCAATCTATTAAATAAATCACTGAAAAAAAATATTCAAAATATTGTTTCAAAGTAAATTTTTGCTAGATAACAAGCTATTTTATCAAATTTTAATTTTGAAATTGAATTAATAGAAGGAGAAGCAAACTCTCTTTCAGACTTTTTATTCAAAGATTTTTTTAAAACTCAAAATAAGCATCATATTCAATAAGTCAAAATAATCATATGCCCCCCCCCCCGGCGACCAAGGTAAGATCTTATGTAGTGAGGCCAATATTTGCCTTAAATAATCATTTTTTATATATATACTTTTGGTATCATAGAGTTCAAACACTTAATCTATAAATTTTTCTCAAGCTCTTCAAACACCTTCGCCCATTTAGCATCAAAGAGCACCTTCAACAACTTCATCATTACTTTATATATCATATCAAAAAAATCACACTGACCTTTACAAATCGAGAAATTATCATCTTTACATTTTTCCAATTGAAAAGGAATTTTACAATGAAAACCCAAGCAATATCATTCCTCATATCTTTCCCTTTTAATTTTAGTTTTTTCCAAAAAGTTTACAAAAAACAAGACAATTCTATGAATTTATCCTAGTTGAAACAAATTTTATTGAATTAACCCACAATCAAGATTTAAATAATCCATTATAAACCACTTTTTAAAACTCATAAATTTTAAAGGTTTTAACATTTCAAGACTGGAATCAAGGTTTTTATACCTTTAAAAGATTTTCTCAAAACTACTAACCCCTAGGACTTAATTAATTTTATTATTAACAAGCTTGGTTCAATACTTTTTTTTCTAAAAAACTATGATCATTATTGGTTTATCTATTTTAATATAAATTGTTCAAACAAAATTTCAGCTTGGTTTTCAAATCATTGGTGTCAATATTTTCTCTTATAAATGAAGTTTTTCCTTCAAAAATTATAGAAGGTTTGAAATTATTCATAGAAAAAAAAAACCTTCAAATTCAATTTCTGCCTCTTTGCATTTCATTTTAACCATTGGTTTCTCATGGATTTTATATTGGGTTTTCATAATAATGCATGATGTAGATGAAGTTATTGATTATTCTCCATATCTCATAAGAATATTAAAGTCAAATGGTAGCCTCAGTTCAAATAGACTTAAGCATGCTTTTTATTGGCTACAATTTCATCAAGCTCCACAACAAAACTTATCTCCATTAACTTCATATATATAAAAAAACAATTTACATTTTTCATGTTCAAAAGTAGAATTCAAGCCAACCTAACATCATCAAGTTCAAAATAAAAATACAAAAAGAAGCTTTAAGAAGTCCTTTATCAAATATCAAGTTTTGATGCATAAGAATTCACTAATTAAAATCCATATATATATATATATATATATAAAAGCTCAAAATGCTTTTCTTCTACTACTTTATAAACTTGATCCATTCATGGTCCAGATGAAAACTTGAAGTTAATAACATCAAAGATGGATGAAGACATAAAAAATTAAGCTTATAAAGCATAAACTTTTATTTATGAAAAATATTACAATATGAGCGATGTGGGCATAACAAAGATAATACTCGGTTGGGATTCGCTATGCTTTGGCATGACAAGATACATCTATTTATAATAAAATCTTGAAGTAAATAACTTTAGGGATGTCGTAAAAAATGCCTTGTTGAGACATTACTCTTGATATGTTGATAAAGATGCATTTTAGTGGATAATGATGTCAGTAGTGATGTTTTGAGATTCACTTATATATATATATATATATCATAAAGTCGACTCATAATATATGGGCTATAATATGGATCTTCATTAACGAATTCTTGTTCATCAGAACTTGATATTTGGGAAAGGAATTCTTAGAGCTTCTTTTTGTATTCTAATTTCGAACTTGATAATGCAAGGTCGGCTTGAATTCTACTTTTGAAAGTGAGAATGTAAATTTTCCTTCTTGAGATAGAGTTGATGAAGATGAGTGTTGCTATGAAGCTTGATATGTAGCAAAAAAAACATACTTGAGTCTAAACATCAGAGGCATCGATTTCAATAATAAGAGAAGCTCCTAGATCAGGAATTTCTAAACAAAAAAGATTTTTTACATGATTTTTTAGAGTTTTGACAATTTCAATCATTTAAAAATTCTAGGCAAGGACTTTTTTAAGTCTTTTGTATGGGTTGACATATGGTTCTAAGAATTGGGAAATAATCTGAAATATACTTAAGGCATCCTAAAAAGTTTTGAAGCTGAGTTTTCTCTTTGATTTCATTAGGAAATTTCGGCAAATTCTATTGCTTTGTTAATTGTAGTTATTGATCCTTGATAAATGTTTTATCCTAAAAATCTTATCTTTATTTGACATAAGTTGATTTCTTAGGTTAAGACAACAAGTCCATTTTATTTGATAATATTGAGAAACTTTTGTGGATGGTTAAAATCTTTAGTGATTTTGAAAATAGAAGTGCATCGTTTATGTGTACAATTGTGAATTTTGAATATGGATTGAATAAATCATTCATGATTTTTTTTAAATTTTAAAAAGGTGCTTTTTAGTCCAAATGATATTACGTTCCATTCATGATGTCCAAAGGAGACTATAAAAGCTATTTTTTTAATTATTTTTCTGATCAATTTGAACTTGCCAAAAACCTGATTTCATGTCAAAATTTGAAAATACGATGTAGTCTTTTAATAAGGTATCTTTTATTGGGTATAAGATAACTTATCCATTTAAGGACCTTTTTGAGTGGTTTATAATAGAAATTGCTCATTGTTCAATTTCTACTTTATTTTGAACATAAAAGGCAATATAAGACCAAGGTGATTTGCTCAGTTTTATAAGACACTTATTAAGAAGTTTGTTTATTTATGTCTTGTGATATTTAAGTAATTCCTAATTATAAGTTTCTTATATGTAGGTTTCTGCGATTGAAAAATCTATATTAAATGGAGTTAAGGTACCAGAAATTCAAATCACGACATTAATTGAGATGCTAATGAGACAAGCGATTAAGCTTGATAACATTTCTGCAGAAGGAGATGTTTATGCTCAAAAACATTTACAGGTATCTTTCATGCTCTTGGTTTTGACATTATGAAAAGGCTAGTGTTAATTTCTTTGCTTTCTTTTTCTAATTTAATTATTGTAGTCAATATGCTTCCAATTCAAGTGATTGTGGCATTTTAACAGGTTGTTTGGAGTCAATTTTGTACTATAATTGAATTCAATTATTGTGTTTAATTTGAATTCAATTGATAAATAAATTGAATTTATATGTTTGAAAGAGATTTTCTATAACTAAATTCAATTCATTTTGATTTTTTATATTACACTTATCACCTTCACTTTATTCAAATTCTCCTTCACTACCATCACCACAAGTAACCCAAAAAAATCAAATTCAAATACTTTTTTCTAAGGTCTTTTTTTCTCAATACTACACAAACCACAAAATTGAGGACAAATATTATGACTTATGATTCTATCATGAAAAAAGAAAGAAAGAATCTTACACTTTTGACAACAATGTGTTTAATTTATGTAGGGTAAGAGGGTGCAGCGGTGTGTTGAAACACTAGATGTGCTGAAGATATCAAATCCACTGATAAAACCTGTTGTTGTCGCAGCCAAATGGGAGACATTTGATCCTCCTCCCACCACGTCCCGATGGGAATTTTTTAATTGATTTTTTCATGACTGATCTTGTTTTGCTTGTATTGTATCTATCGTGCACTTGACTGGCCCAATATTGTATGGTCATTGTCATTCTTATATTTACAAGTATTGAAACACTGTAATTACATGGCTATTTTATTTAAATAAAAGATTTAAACTTCAGTTTAATAGAGATCAAATTAGGTAAGCTACTCCTCTTTTTAGCACAATTAACACATTGGTTTTGTTTTTTTTTTTTTTGCAATAAGTAATATATTAATTAATTTTTATTGTGAAAAATCTACAGAATAAATAATAAATAACTTTTATAGTGGTTTTGTAGATTTTAGAACAATATTGGATACACATTTAGGTGTTGTTCGAAGATAAAAAAGTGATGAGATAAAACAATATTGAGATGGTGAAATATAGGGAAAATTGTTTGACAAAAAACAATTGTATAATTACAAGATGAGAAAAAAAAAACATAAACAAAAGATAAGTACATATATGTATAGATTATTTACTTGTATGATTTTAGAACAAGAGCAACATAGAAAAGAAAAGAAAGTTGTTGTCTATGAATATAACATTTACCATTGAGGTTAAATTTCTGGTCAACAAATACAAATGGTTTCGGTGCGACTTGTCTCCAAAAATTTCAACAATAGTACCTTAAAATATTTTATGCGCTTCCAATCAAAACCTACGAACTATAAGACTTACTTATAATTTTTCTCATTATAACAAAAAAACCTAAAAAAAATGGAACGAGAGCACAAGGGCATAAAGGGCAAAAAAAAACATACATTTTATATATTTTTCATTTTTAATCTCTTTTATTACTACTAAGAAAGACTTCCCTCTATCCTCATTTATACAAGAGGCTAGGAATGTAGAGTTGGTTTAAGATTAATTATAATTAATTCTTAATAATTTATTGTATTTGTATAATGAATGAATATGATAAGATACAAAGAAATTGATCGATCAATTTCACATTCACTCTTAATGGTTTTAAATGGTTTGTGTATAAATATTGGGTCAAAAATATTTTTTCAACCCTCCCCGTATGAATGAAAATTGATTGACCAATATATAAAGACACAAGGAATTACAAAGATAGAATTAATTGGAAAATCATTATATTAGGATAGGTAGCTTTAAATATTTTCCGAGGAAATACAATTGAATTTACTTAGCGAAATAGTAAATGCGATGTTTTAAACATTCAATCTTTTGTATACCAAGATAATAGTATTCAAATAGTTCTTTTCCTATAGTTTTATTTAGTTTTCACTATCGTATTTATTTTGACCTTAAACAACACTTGGTTTCATAAGTGTTTTAAATAATTAAACCCTTCGAAACTGTCATAGCATGTCTAATAAATATACAATCCATACTTTTATGTCATATTTTAACCATTTTGGAATCAAATATCACCATTTTTGTAGGACCCACCACCTTTCTCTTACGCACATACTGAAGTATTTTCATTATGTACTTTGTTAAGTATATAATTGAGAGTTAAACTTAACTTCCTCCACAAGTTTTGAGGTGTTTCTAGGTTTATCATAATGGTATTATTTATTTTAAAATTCAGTTTTTACATTCAATAATGTTATTTTATTGAGGCAAATAAGAAGCAATATTTCAATGGATAATATTATTTGAGAAAAAAAATCACCAAAAGATGCCCCATGTTTTCCATTTTTATCACTTTTTATTACCTTTATTCTTTTATTAAGTTTATTTTTAACTTCATTAATGTAATGTTAAAACATTTCAAGAGTTGTATCTTTGTTTTTTAGTAACTAGGTATAACAATACCTCATGTAATTATCCATAAAAGTAATATAGTACCTTTTCTATCTCTAGTTTATACAAATTTGAAAATCGCTATCAAAGTGAATTAAATATAAAGGTTTGCTATTTCTTTTAATTGTTTGATAAAAATATTTTTTTGTGAATTTTGATTCTACACAAACTTCACACTTGTGATTTTTTTAGAAAAAAATAATTGGTGGTAAGAATCCAAGATTCATTAATATTTGTATAGAATTATAATTCATATGTTCCAACTTGTCATGTCATATATCATAAAAACTCAAGCAAGTAAGAAAAAGAAGCATTTTTGTGATTATTGTTTTTATATTAAATTTCAATGGTCATTATATTTATTTTGGTGGATTTCTCTTTATAACAAACATATGCTATTTTTTAAAAAAATTATTACTCTAAAAAAACGAGATTTTGAACCTATTTTTTTCCTCAATGATAAGTCAAACACCAAGTTCTTTCTAATGTCAACAATCTGAAACACGTTGTTAAGGTAAAAAGCTTTCATGAAGTCATCTTTAGAATAACTTTTTTGGTCCCTGATACTTTTGAGGTTGACTAGTTTTCATGTATAAGTATTTACCATCTACTTATTTATGAGTGAGAATCATCATCTTTTCATGCGTAAATATATTTTCTATCATTACTACCAACTTATCACTGCTCATGATTGTTGATCAAGCTGATGTTCAAAACAACTGCATATAAGCTCATCTTTTATACTTTATTCTAAAGATTTTCAACCTTAATGACATGGGCTTGAGCAACCCTTCTCTCTTAGGATTGCCTTGTTGGGCCTATTTTTGCAATATTTGGCTTGTTGTTTATTTTGTTGCAAAAATAATATTTGCCATTAAATTTCTTAGCAATTTTTGTGGTTTTTATAGTGGAACTTTGTTACTTGTTCAATCACATTTGACCTAGAGGCCATTGAGGAAGAGTTGAATTTTCTTTTGGACAAGTTATCATCCTTTTCTACCTCAAGCTCATAATAAGATTTTTAACCCTCATCTTCCTCTACTTGTGCTTTAGGTAATTTTTGAAGTATTTCCAATACACTATAAATTTTTCAATAATAGCAGTTACTTGAAAATATTCACTTAGAACATCATTTCAACATGAATATCATGCAAGATGAGTTGAAACTCTTGAACTTTATTCATTATAGTTTTGGAATTAAGCATCTTGAAGTCGTGAAATTTATCGATCATGAGTTTTTTCATACTGTTTTTTCAATCTTATACTTCTAATTCAAAGCTTCCCATTATACCTTTTCACCATTGATGAAATCATATATATCATGGAGCGTATTGCCTAATCCATTCAAGATGTAACTTTTGCACACAAAATCAACATGTATTAATGCATCAACAATTGCTACAGCAATGAGATCAAATTCTTTATCGAATAACTTTGGTGCAATTTCAATTAAAAGTTTTGTCAAGTTCAAGATGGTTGGGTAAAATATTTTTTGTTATCAACTTTTAAAGTTTAAAAATCATTAATCTCTCACCTAAACCATAAAAAAGGTGATAGTGAAATTCTACATGTTAAAGCATTTTTTTGTTGTGGCAGCATTTGCCGAAGCAATAACAACATTTTTTTAGTAGAGTTCATATTTTTTTTTGTCATGGAAATAAAGATTTGATTATTTTAAACAATAAAATTATTCAGTTAACAAGGTTTAATGAAAAATACACACACACACAAGCAAAATAAACAATTAAGATAAAAAGATTTTAGTCTTGAGATTGTTGGGGAAATTATTAGTATAAATCAAATATATATTTGTATGATAATAAAAAAACATGAACAAAATATTAAAAAAAAGATAAGTTAATATATAAAGTACTTACATGTAGAATTTCATAACAAAAAAAACAAAAACAATACAGGAAAGAAAGTTGTTTCCGAATATCATATCTTATATCCTCAAGGTTGACAAGTGTAAACGATGATCTCAGTGTAGCTTTGCTCCTATGATTTCAACAACAATTCTAGAGGTGATTATTTTTGGTTCGGTTTGGTTTTTTAGGACAAAAACCAGTTCAAACCGGTTTGACTCGGTTTTTCCGGTTTGGCTCGGTTTTCTCGGTTTTGTTTCGGTTTTTTTCGGTTTGGGTTCGGTTCGGTTCGATGTTTTGCTTATAAAACTGAAACCGGACCGGACCGGCCGGTTTTTTCAAAATTTTAATCGGTTTAATCGGTTTTTTTTTTCAATTCGGTTTTTGTTGTTTTTTTTGTTGTTTTCTCGATTTAATTATTTTTTTGATTTTTTTGCTCATCCCTAAACAATTCCTTGAAAGCTCAATGAAAAAAATATATAAAATAACCCATTTTTTGTCACTTAATTATATTGTTATATTCATAATAGTATTGCCACGTAAAATAATACTTTATTGATTTTCAATCC
>Ga0307515_10014324_pt1 | contig 14719 bp, 5 predicted proteins | sample 17_EM_MG_FD_194513 | JGI IMG/M metagenome (GOLD analysis project Ga0307515, IMG submission 194513) | Populus trichocarpa ectomycorrhiza microbial communities from riparian zone in the Pacific Northwest, United States - 17_EM | ecosystem: Host-associated > Plants > Roots > Unclassified | place... | reverse complement strand
ATCCAATGGTTAAGAAAGAAAAAAAAAATTAAAGTGATGTGGAGGAGAGAGAAATGAGAAAAAAGAAAAAGAAAAAAAAGGGGTAACTAGAGATATACCGGGACTCTTGGAAGAACTTCAAATGATATTGTAATTAACCCTAAATTAACCCCGAGCAAAACCCTAACAAATTACGATCATATTTGGTGGTCTTTCAATGTATGGTTAGAATCGTTTCGTCGATATATTTATAATGATATTGAGTGTATTGAAAACAGAATTTTGATATATCCCTGATGACCCATTCTTTGTTGGCCATTGAATATTGTTTTTTAGTCATTGACTTGTGTTAATTCCTCGTAACTTTTATGAAACCGTATTAGAATTCTAAAATACCCTAAAATAAGTGTGTTTACTATGTTTTTTTTAAAATATTTATCTATTAAAAATATATTAAATTAATTTTTTTATTTTTTTATTTTTGATATCTTTACATTAACACCAGCATAATATCAAAAAAACATTAATTTATTTTTTAATTTTAGAAAATAACTTTAAAAGGCAAGTTGTAACAAAAAAAAAAAACACTCATTAACTTCAAAGCTGTCTCTTCAAGTCCTGAAATAATCCAAAAATTATTTACAGGAGGCCTCAGAATTTTCTCTTTTTATATAGTTGTTCAATGACCAATTCAATGCGATATTATTCAGGAAATGGAATACTAACAAAAAAAAAAATTGTTCAATACTGGATCTAATCTGTCTGCAGCTGAAAATGGTTGCCTGGAAGTTGGAACAATGAATGCAGCTGGCCATCACCTTATAATTTATTCATCTTTTTTTGTTCTTTGTTCTTCTATAATAAATAAGCTTTGACCTTTGCCAACCAATTTTGATCCGCAATATTATCGGATATAAAGAGGATCCAATGATTCCTCTTCATGATTTGAATTCATTTTGTTGTATTTCTTGATATCACAACACAGTTACATATTAAAATGATATAGGCAGATGATTATTCTGATTTTTGCTTATGGTGCTCAAGCCACTAATCATCTGCAGATTCCACAGTTCTCAGCTCCACCATAAATTAACGATGATGATATCTATTAGTCCACTGTTCCACCTTCCAATCGCCATTCTTTGAGAAGCTCAAGTCCTATGAGGATACTGGAACTAATCTGTCTGCAGCTGAAAATGGTGCTCCTTAATGGAGAAACCAAAGTTTAAATATACAACTCATAGATGCAACTTCACAAGAACAACAGAAACACATAAATATGAGTGTGTTTGCACGTGCACACATTACATATATGTAGATTTCTGTATACAGTCGATCCAATGAGAAAGTGCTTCAATCTGTAGCTCTAATTTCTGATCATGAGAGCTTAACAATAAAAACTATTCTCAATCCTGAGGGGTGTAGCTTAACTGGTTAAGCCCTGGATTTATTCTCTAGAGGTAATCAGTTCGAGTCCCACAAATATCAGGGTCACTGAAGACTTACATGGTCGTTAATTAACTTCAGGGCTTGTGGGATTAGTCGAGGTGCACACAAGCTGGCCCGGACACCCACGTTAATAATATATATAAAATTAAAACTAATCTCAAAAGATTTCTCACTGCATGGAAGGGACAGGCATAAAATGAGCTAAAATCACAAAGCTTTTCATCAACTGAGTTGATACTGCATCAACCTGATCGCTTGTAGTGGATTCAAATAAATCATTCAGAGCTTGGTGAAATCAATGAGTATTTGGAAGGAGGAGGAACATCACAGCAACTCTGTTTTAGCTCATAACAAAATCACTCTGATAGTTGATATGCTCTGTCAAAATCAGCTCACTAGCACTCTACATTTCAATGATATTACCGTCCTCAATCTCATAGATTTCAAGTTCTCTCAAACTTTCAATTTTGAGATGCAAAACAATCTATTCTATCATTAACACTTCAAAAGAAGGTGAGTGCAGATCGTTCAGATTGAAATTAAACTTACAGTAACATCCTTATAAGATGTGTGGCATAACACATCCAGAGAACCCCCTTCCAAGACTACGAACCCAGCAGTCTCGTTCTCCAACTACGCTCTAGGCAATACAAGAGAGGGAAAACAGATTGAATTTAAGACATGTCATAGTCCACAGGCCTTGTCAGACACAATCAAGATGAATCGAATATCACCACAATTAATAAAAGTGTATCTTTCTAACTTCAGAGGTAACGCTACTGTGTATTTGACCAAATGATGAAGGAAAGAAAGGGGAAAGAAAGTCTTTGGTGAGTGGGATTTGAATTAAAATTCAAAAGAAAGCTGTGACGAGAAAGAAAGAGCAAACAACCACCATCCTCACAACAGTTGGTTCAAAGAATCAAAACAACTGCAAATTCTGACCTAATCACTGAGAATTTTGAAATATAAAGGCGTGATATAGAGTTCCAAAAACAAAACCCACTGACCACACCATAGAAAAACCTAAAACCAAAATTACTTGACCGGAAAAATAACAAATTAAAATTCAGCACCGCTATGAAGAGTGCCTCTATGCACTACGGCAAGCAGCAGTTGCAGCATTCATTACCAAGTGACCTTCATGTTAAGACCAAGAAAAATTCTCAACCCTTTCTATCTATTTAAAATGATTCTACCACATGACCACATTCTCTTCACCAAAACCACAGGAATTTCAATACAGGCCAAAGCTTCTGAATAAATGGAAAATAACATCATGAGCTATTAAGGAATCCAACTATTTTATAACAAGAAACACAAACTACCTGAATCCCCTAACAATAATTAAAGTCTCAAACAAAAACTAATGTGCAATACCATTATAATCAACTATTGAGTGACATCATCTAAACATAATCACTAAACAACAGAAATAAAAAATAGCTGAAACTTCATGGAACTAACAATTATATAAACAAGAAAAAAAATTATCAGTAGAGAAAAAGAGTGGACCTTGAATGTTGTCAGGTTTCTGGGAAGAAGAAGCAGAAGAACCCATGGCTCGAACAGAAAAGGAGCTTCTTTTGTGCAGTACAACAAGAATCTAAGACAAAAGGGTTGGTTTTCAGAGCAATAACAAATTGGGTTTTTGAAGAAATGGATGTTGATGTTGTTGTCAAGCTTATACTACCACGACTTGAAGCCATCGCTAATGCTGACACCTTGAACAAAGCTGACAAACATGTTGTTCAAAATATGGTTATGCTACAGAAGTAATCAAACCGTAGATGCAGTTATGACGATCAATTTTTTTTAAAAAAATACCAAAATCAGTTCAAACCGACCCGTTTCGGTTCGGTTAATTGAAGGGAAAAACTAGAAAAAATCGGTTTAATTTTTTTTTGATTTTTTAGGCATTTTTGTGATTTTTGATGGGGTCATTTAAAAGGCTTGTAATTGATATAAAAAACCTATATTCATTATTTAACTTTTCATTACCAGAATTCATCTCAAATGACAGAAGAAATATCTTTTAATTTGCACCCAGTGGTTTTCTCAAACCAATCAACTCTAATCAAAATCCAAAATAAAAGTATACATAACATGGAAAATGATTAAGACCTTGAAAACAATGGGCCTAGACCAAAAAAACAATGTCTCTGATAAAACTAAAAAAATACAATTTGCAGGAGTCCCTTGAAATTGAAATAAAACGCATTACTTGTCTTTGTCCCAACTCCCACAAAAACAAAAGGAAAGATTCTGCTATTTTAGTATTATTGTTAACTAAACCATATGCTTTTAACATTTTATTGCTTGTATTTTCTCAGAAACAAAGTGAGAAGAAACTGCAAAGAAAAAAACCAACTACAGAGGCGCGCAAGCATGGACATTAAAACTACATCTGGTTCTCTTGAATAGTTCACCTGAAAAGTTTAACAAAATAAGTTAATATAAACTGATAAAAACAAAAAAGAAGAAAAAACAATTTAGAAAAGAGAATAGGCAGCATCAAATTTCTCATCCAACTTAAAGAGACAAAGAACTTGAAGGAGTGACTACTAGTTTTGATTTAGAGATAGAAAGATTGAGAGATGAAGATTTGATCGAGAGATTGAACAAGAGGGACTGGGGGGGACGACTGGGTTTGCTAGGGTTAGAAGAAGAAACTAAAAAGTAGATCTGTAGATGAGAAAGATGAAGATTTGATCGAGAGATTAAACAAGATGGAGGGGGTGGCGGCTAGGTTTGCTAGGGCTAGAAGAAGAAACTAAAAGGTAGATCTGTAGATGGAAGAGATGAAAATTTGATTGAGAGATTGAACAAGAGAGAAGGGGGTGGCGGCTGGGTTTGCTATTGCTAGGGTTAGAAGAAGAAACTAAAAAATAGATATGCAGATGAGAGAGAATAGAGATGAAGATTTGATTGAGAGATTGAACAAGAGGAAGTGAGGGGGGAAGAGGGAGGGGCGGCGACTGGGTTTGCTAAGTTAGAAGAATAGACTAAAAAGTAGATATGTAGATGGGTTCAGAAGTTATTTATAGTATAGGTTTTTTTATTTCTATTTGAACTGGTTCGGTTCGGTTTATTCAGTTTTAGCCTTTTAAAACCGAAACCGAACCGAATTGTTTTTAATCGGTATAATCAGTTTTTTTTCACAGTTCAGTTTTTTTGATTTTTTTTTCCTGTTATCTCAGTTTAATTGGTTTTTTGATTTTTTTTACTCACCTCTAGAAATGGAGGCTCTGTATTTTCCGCGTGGATGATACTATATCTCTAGAATGGTTTTTTAAATGGGCTAACATCTCTACTAGGCCCACGTTTTAGCCCAACCACGTTCCTATACATTTGGGCTTTCTAATGTCCAACTTTTTATCGGACCTCGATTTTTGCGAATTCGATACTTTTATATATTAGAAGTGTGGTCTATTCTTTCACTTTCTATTGTCTTTGTAAAGGAAGAGAAAGAACTCCTATTTCCATTTCAAACAAACAAAATCAGGTTCGTTTGTGGTGTTGAAAAGTAAGCGGGACTTGCTTTGGTTGTTGAGAGATCATTACTTTTGGTGCCTGTTTGGGTAGCAGTTGAAACTGTTTTTCATGAAAATTTATTTTTTTTTGTTTTAAATTAATTTTTTAAATGTTTTTGGATCGTTTTGATGTGCTGATATAAAAATTAAATTTTAGAAAATATAAAAAATATTATTTTAATACATTTTATAGCAAAAAAATACTTTAAAAAGTAACCGCTATAACACTCTCAAACACGTTCTTAATAAGAATCGCTTGTTTCGCGGATGTGCTACGTTGATAGTTAACAAAACACTAAAAGAGGTGCATTTTCAATAGTGTTTTGTTTTGTTTATTTGTTTGTTTTTTAAATCTGTGTTTTTTTTCTTTTTACATTTTTTTTTTGGGATTGTGCTTCATAATTTATTTTGATTTTTATGGGATTTCTCAGTCTCATAACCCGAGTTGTGAGTTTGGCGAATTAACCTGTTGACTTAGGTTTTTTCCTTTTTTTTTAATTAACCTTTCTTTTTTAATTTTATCCTTCAATATTTTATTGATAAGAAATTAGACTTCATGATTTGTTTTGTTTTGTTTTTTTATGAAGTTATTCTAGTTGCATGACCCAATTCACAGGCTTGGCGGGTTAACACGAGTTGGCTTAGGTAGTTTTTTTAGTTTATTTTTTAAATTATTATTTTTTTAATTTCATTGGATTGATTGAGAATTATGCTTCATAATTTGTTTTTATTTACTTTTTAAGGAGTTATCTCAACCTTATAACCCAGGTCGTGGGTTTGGTAGGTTAACCTGGATTGACTCGGATTGTTTTTTGGTTTGTTTTTTATAAGGTTAACTGAGTCTCTTGATCGGGTCAAGGGTTTAATGGGTTAACCAGGGTTGACTCGAGTAATTTTTTTGTGCTCTTTTTTTAATTGATTTTTTTTTAATTTCATCCTCCAACATTGGGTTGATTGGGTATTGAGTTTTATAATTTGTTTCAATTCGTTTTCTATAGAATTATCTCAATTTTATGACTTGAATTGTGAGTCTGAAAGGTTAATACGAATTGAATCGAGTCCTTTTTCTGTGTCATTTTTTTAATTGAAGCTTTTCTCAATTTCATCCTCCAGCATTAGATTGATTGGAGATCAGGTTTTATAATTTGTTTTAATTCGCTTTTTATAAGGTTATTTTAGTCTCATGACATAGATTGTGAGTTTAACATGTTAACACAGGTTGACTTGGGTTGTTTTTATGTTATTTTTAATGATTTTATTTTTAAATTTTATTCTTTGATATTGTGTTGATTGAGAATTAGTTTTCATAATTTGTTTTGATTTTATTTCTATTAGGGTTTTATGGTTTCATGATTAGGGTTTGTAGATTTGATAAATTAACTCGAGTCGATCCAATATGTCTCATCTTAATATTTTTTTAAAATATCGTCTTGAATTTTTTAACCTAATTTACGTTTTTACTAGTTATCCAAGTTGTCTTTAAAACTAGCAAATTGACCGAATGATATTGAATCAACTTTTATGTAATTGAATTTTTTTTCTAGTGAAAAATAATAGCAATATCTAAATATTTTTAATGTATTAAAAAAATTTTGATCCATCCGCAGGGCAGTATGGATCAATTATCTAATTTTTCTTCATATTGAACTCTTACCTTTTCTCTGATATAATTTGGTCATATATGCCTTTTATGCCACCATTAAAATAATAATTAAAAAAAAATAGACAAAAGTATCAGGTCATTAATAGAGGGCTTGCAATTTTGCACTCCAAGTTATGACACTGTTCGTTTTCTCAGCAGAAATTTCAAACGTGCAGGCTCTTTTTTTTGGGTCCAAAATTAGTCATTCAAAAGCCCGTGGTTAAGTCCACAATAATACTTGCAAGAGATCCAAGAACGGCCCGTTTACATGGGTCCAAGAACGTAAGGAAAGCCCATGTTCACAATATACAGTCCAAAGGAAGAGAGACAGCCCAGCTTAATACAGAAGGAAACTAATGAACTTTTAGCTGCGCAGCAACACAGTAGCAGATCTCACACTGCAAAGAGATTAGAAAATGATGTTGAATATATTTGTACTTGAGTGGAATATTATTTATTTGCCCCAACTGATTCATACTGAGATGTGAGAGTGTGATTGGATACAGTAAAAAAAACATTAGATTGGTAGCCTGCGTGATGCTCATGGATCGGATCAAAAAAATTTTAATTAGAAAAAAAAATTTAAGAAACAATTATATTTTTTAAAATTAAGAGATTCAAAAACCGGTTTAAATCTTGATTAGTTAAATAATATGATAAAAATATGAGGCAACATAAAATTAAAAAACAATATTGAATGATGATATTGATAAAAAAAACATGACAAAAAAAGATTTCAATCCCCGTTAACTTTTCAAACTATTGCCTGAGTTATCAAATCAGAAGCGCTATACATGAAAAACATAAGGGTTAAAATTACACAAAAAATTCAAAATAAAAAACATCAATAAAAAAAATGACGGTTAAAATCACAAAAAAATAAAATCATAAGAATAAGGATCAAATATAAAACATCAAAACATAATAAAAAAATTTGAACGTGCATAATTTTTCAATGTCTTTTTTTACATTAAATAGTTTCTAGATGTAAATTAAAAAACTTATGCACATATCTAACTAAACAAATCAATAACCACTATATAAAGAAATAAAAAAAAAGTCATCAATCAGGTTCGAGCCTTGTGGTTGCTTATATGATAGCCACTAGAGGCTTACATGGTCGTTAACTTCAGGGCCCGTGGGATTAGTCAAGGTGCGCGCAAGCTGACCCGGACACCCACATTAAACTAAAAAAAAAAAAGTCATCAACAATAAAAAAAAAAAAATTGAAAAATAGAAACATATATAGATCAATATATTTAATATCACAATACGAGCAATTTACCCAATTATATTTAATGAATTTGTTCAAAAGCAAAATAAATGGTAATCAAAATAAGGAGTACCAAAATCAATAAAATTACAAACCAGAGAACACAATTGCCTTTTGGAGCGGTTGACATGAATTTCAAGGACATGAAAGAGAAAGGATACAGGAAAGAAAAAAAAACTTAATCGCAACCCAACCGAACCTTCTTTGTGAGCATGCATCATATAACTGGAAAGAGGACTATTCACTGCTCCCAACACCGCAGTGAATGGAGGATCTTGGTAATAAGATAGACCTGCACGAGCCACCCGAATGGCGCGGGTGTCAACAATTTTTTTTAAATAATATTGAATTACTGAAAATAACTAAACAGCCCCTAATCAAATCTAAAAAAAATCAAAATAAAAAAACTAAAACACCATTGAATTCAATATTATTTTTTTAGATTCATATGGTATTTCAGCAATTTAACTGTTTTAAAAAATAAAAAAATCGAAGAAATCTCTTTGTGCATATTCATTTTTTATTTTCTAAAGATATAACCGTAACTTAATTGTGCTTTTTTTTTAAAAAAAAAAAAAAATTAAGAGTCTCACGAAAGCATGATATTTTTTGTTGCATGGAAAAGATAATTCTACCTCCAGTGGACCAATTCATAGCTTCATCAGTTTTTTTGTCAAGAATAAAAATATAATTTCATTGTTGTAATGACGAGTAAGAAGTGTCTCTGGCGATAGTATTGTACTTATGCCGTGTAGAACAGACATTTCTAATTTATTGTTGATTCTTTTAAGGAATGCCCGACCAATGGCAGTACTCCACCGACAGCTAAAGTTTTCTGAGTTGCGTAACCTTCTGACTTTAGACTCGAGGGAACTCTGAACTCTCATTTCCGCCCCCGTCTCTCTAACGCCAAAGCACAACAAATTCCTTGTAAGTTCTTCTCCTCTTCCCTTTTAATACAATTTGTTTACATTTGTCTCTTTTGTTGTACATGTTTTTATTTTTGTGAACTCTAATGGTATAGCTGTTTGTTTTCAACGATCCCATTTTGCATTTTCTTGTAAAACTTTTCACAGCTTCAAAACATATTTGCACAATGCTCTCCTAGCAATACGAATTGCAAGTATAATACTAAATAGCTGCAAATTTCAATATGTAGTTTTGGTTTTGTGTGAATTGTTTCTGTTTTGATAACCCTAGCAGTAACTCCACCTTTCCCCTTTTATTTTAATGGCCCAGAAGTTCATATTTTGAGTTCTGATTTGTTTCTATCTTATTTGTATGTTTTTATTCTGTTCCTGGTTATGATTGCTTTGTCTTCAACACGCTGATTAGTAGGTCACATCACTATATAAGTCCTTACTGAAATGTTCTCTGAACACAAATTGCAGGGTGCAGTAGCTAAATAAAAACTGGCTTTGGCTTTCTGGTAAATCTCACTAGCCGTATCATTCTCACTATATAAGTCCTTAGTGGTGGGGATTTATCCCATGGATCATATTTCGCGTTTTCCTGATGGTGTTCTTCATCATATTCTGTCTTTCCTCCCCACTAAAGATGTACTTCGAACTAGTATCCTATCCAAAAGATGGAAACTTGTGCTTGACACTTATCCCATTTTAGATTTCAGTTGGGGTGACTGCGCAGGACAAAGTAGTGATGCTATGTATAGTGAGAATGCTTCTGATGAATATCGCCAAATGCTAACAAAATTCATGAATTATGTGGATACGTCAATTTTCAGATTCTGCAAGTACAAGTTTAGCATGCAGAAGTTTAAACTTTTTCTTGTCCTCCCTGATCTGGAGTTGTCTTCTCATTTGGACAAATGGGTACAGAAGGTTATTGAAAATGGTGCGAAAGAGGTTGATTTTGGCATTGATTTACCTGGTTATTTACACTTTAAAAAACCCTACAGTATGCCTGATGCTATTTTTGCTGCTAAATCAGTCACTGTTTTGAAATTATTCGGTTGTAATGTGAAGCTCGAGGAGTCCTTCTGCATAAAGTTGCATTCTCTTCAGAAGCTTGCACTCAAGGAAGTCCAAATGGATGATCATTTGCTTAGAAGAATTGTCACATGCTGTCCATTAATTGAGGATATATCTCTAAGATTTTGTTGGGGTTTAAAAAAAATTCAGGTTTTCGAGCTTCTCAGGCTCAAGAAGTTTGAAATTTACTCTCACTTATCTAAGCCTGAGAGTGTTGAGATCAAATCACCAAGTCTTGAAAGTTTCCATTGCTCGTTTACTGTAAGATCAGTGAAACCTATTGTTAGCGTGGATGCTTGTCAAGGACTCAAAAGTTTAATCCTATCTGGTTCTTTTGTCACAGAACTTCTATTACAAGATTTGGTTCCAAAGTTTCATGTCTTGGAGAGTTTGAGAGTTGGTGACTGCCCGGTATTGAAAAAGGTGAAAATTTCAAGTTGGAGGCTTAAGAGTTTGGAAATTCATTCTTGCGAGAATATAATGGATATTGAGATCAATACTCCAAATTTACTTTCATGCAAGTACTGTGGTTCTGTTGTACCGGTTTCATTGATAAATGCTCCATCTTGTCATTGGCAAGTTGAATTTAGCCTGATGAACACCCTTGACATTCATTGGTATATGACACTGAAAGAATTTCTTGCGAAGTTGAATCAGCTTGTATATCTACACGTATATGTATATCTAACAACAATCATGGTACGTAATACGTATAGCAATTCAAGTTACATCGTATGCTTTTGTATATGCTTATTTGGAGATTCTTGTCATATATATGAACTACTTGATGCATTTTCTCTTTAAATTCTGGTAGACCTTTACATATGCTTCTTCAGATATATCATGATATAAGTACATTTTCATTGTGAATTTAGAGTTCACTTAATTTGGAAGACTTGAGCAACAATGCCTCTCCATATGTGGTCGACAATGTGGTCCTAACAGTACATTCTGCATCTCCGATAATGACTTATGCTAATTTTATGGATGGTTTGTTCTTCTTTTCTCGTCCCAAAAACTTGTTTATAAGATCCACTGATGAGCAAAAGAGATATGTAGAGGTATGTGTGTTGTGCTACTTGCCTAATGGTGATGCTTGTGTCACTTTCAGTTTTGATGGATATATCTTGGTAAGTTCTGATGTACTAATTTGCTTGAATGGCAGTATCTTTGTGGGTTTTCGAAAAGAGCTCTATCATGCTGCAACCATAGGAAAGTAAAATGTTGGCGACATGACCTAAAAGAAGTGAAGCTCGGGAGCTTTGTAGAGAGTGCAGATGGGATGGTCGATTACAACAGAATGACCTCGAGTTTCTTTTGGCTTGTAAAAGGCCACACTCATTGTAAAATGGAATGGGAATTGTAGTACATGCTTAGGATTAGCAGTGAAACCTGCATTCTGCTCCTTATCTTTCCCCTAATCTGTTATTTTCTAATGTGTGGGATTCTTGTTCTTATTAGTTACCACATTTGTGTGGTTTTGATTTCTTATATATGAGTTGCATGATGGATCGATGATTTGGAAGGCCTACATATTTTGGTAGCTGTCCCTGTTAGCAAGATTGGAAGAAGCAACAGTGCAATACTGTGTCATGTTAAACTTGATAAGCATGAGGGTTGAGCAGATTCTATTTGTCAGATAACCTGTAAGCATGAGGGTTTCCGCACTTATCATTCATCGGAATTTTGAATAACCCATGCACTCTCTTTTTGGTTCATTCTTTCTGCTAGGGGTGATCATTTTCGGTTCAGTAAGCAAATTGGTTTTTTTTTTTTTTTTAAATTGAAACCGAACCGGTTCCAGTTTGGTTTGGTTTGGTTATTTTAGAACAAAAACCGGTTTGGTTCGGTTCAATTTTTTCGGTTTCAGGCTTAGAAAACCGAATCCGAACTGAACTGGTCAGTTTTTTTAAAAATTCTAATTGGTTTAATTGGTTTTTTTCACGGTTCGGTTTTTTTGGTTATTTTTTCTTATTTTCTTGGTTTAATCATTATTTTAGTTTTTTTGCTCATCCTTCCTGCGTATAACTACATATCTTTCCTTTCGTCTAACATGTTTTTGGATTAGGTATATAACTACATATGATAATTTCCTATGAACTTAACATTTCTAGTTCTGTTTGGATAACTTGAGTGGCCTTCCATACTTGCTGGTGTTTTCATGCAGATTGGAAGTGTAATTTCTTCAGCAAGATGGTTTCTTATGGCAAAGTGACGTGGAGTGATGGAAATATGCCTTATTATTGTGACTCTATTGCATTTCCATGGTGAATAATGTTCAGTAGATACTAATTTCAATTTCAAAGTTAATCTTTAACGCAAGAGAAGAAATCGCCTGTGTTAATAATGCTTGTTTGGAAGTCATGAATTTTTTTTTTAATTGAAAAACACAGAGATATTTATGTTTAATAAAATAAATGAAAAAAATATAAATTAATAAATTGAAAATGTTGTTAACACTAATTAAATATTAAATTAAAAAACTAATCTTCATAGTAAAAATATATAAAAGATATCTCCACATGTAAATGTTTTTACCATGATTGTTCTTTTCTTGTTTAGAAAATATAATGAGTAGGTGGTGGCTCATGCTTTTGGTTTCGTAAAACTTTCTCTAACATAAAAAAAAAAAAAATGCTTAAGTGACACTAATTTTAAAAGAAGTAATTATTAACTTCACTAGGTTCAATAAATTCAATTAACTTAATAATATAATTAAAAAAACAACAATAAATAAATTGAATTAAACAAAAAAATTAACAATAATTAACAAAAAATATAAATGTTTGCCAACATTACAAAAAGACTTCCTCCTAATATTTTTAAAAAGTCTTTATAATTTTATTTGATAACGAAACAAAAATTAAATGAGAACGTAATAACTTCATAAAAAATAATAATATGAAATTCAATTCTCAGTAAATCAAGTATTGAAGGATAAATTAAAAAAAAGATCAAATTTAAAAAGAACAAAAAATTTCAACTCGAGTTCATCCGAGTCAGCCTGTCAAATCTGCGACCTGTTCATGAGATCGAAATAACCCCTTAGAAAGCAAATTGAATAAACATTGAAGCTCAATTCTTAAACAACTTAATGTTGAAGTGAGAAACTGAAAAAAAGCAACAAAAAAAAACTCAGGTTAACCCACCAAGCTTGCTAACACGACCAAAAGATTGATGTCTTCTTCCAAGTGCAGGAGTGTCGAAGTAATAAATAATCCGGCAAGACTGTGGTCGAACCATAGGGAGGTTAACTAAATAAATTATAAATAACAACAACAACAACAATAATAAGTTAAAGAGAGCTTTGAGATGTGATATTGATGTAAGGATTAAATAAGGATAAAATAATTGTCAAGGTTAGAGGATCCACTAATGGGATTTCAAACAAGTATAGTATAAACTCTTTTTATTACTCAATTGGAAACCACACACAAAGGAGGTTCCAATCGGATTATAAATTGTTAACATGATTACATTAGTTATCTTATTCGAATAATGCTAATACTTGTAAATGTTGTCAGGCATTCATGATTATAACTTATGTTAACAACAAATCAAGTTCCTTTTATAGCACAGGTGTCGGTTATACCATACGGTTGGGCTATGAAAGTGCCAAGTATTTGTTGTACCAAGGGTTATACAATATAAATATAGATTAACCATTTAACAAGCAAAGTATTAAAAGTGAAGAAGATAACAAATATAAAACATGTCACCTTAACATGATAAATTTAGCAAAACATAATGAAAGAGAGAAACATAAATAAACAAGGAAAGGAAATGAAAAGCATAAGCAAGAGATTAATATAAGCAAAACTTAAGCATTAACAAATATAAAGAGAGAGCAAGAGCATGAGCATGATCTTGATCTGAAAACCAAGATGCCTAAATACATGGCAAATACCTCCTTTTATAGGCCAAAATTCAAAACTATTGATTTGTTGACTAATTGTTGAGTAGGTGGCCACATCTTGACTTGGTAACAATCCTTATCTTCTTGTCTGCCAAAAACATAATTGATAACATCATAATTTGAACAGACTTAAATCATGAAAGTTCTAGGAAATTGTCTCAGCTTTCCAGGAAAAAATAGTTGAGGTCATTTGGACTTCTAGAACTCGAGATATGGGTTGAACACTGAACAGTGTCTGGGCTGCAGGACAGATTCAGACTTCTCTGTTGTTGTTAGAATTTGGACTTGAAAATGGCCTTTCTAAATCTTAGACTCCCTGTGAAAGTTTTAGGCCTATGTCTTAGCTTTCCATCCATATAAGGCAGACCTAAATCCAAGATCTATAACTCCAGATATGACCCAATGACCGAACAGTGTTCCAGTTTGGACTGAACCAACATTTCTTTTCTAATTTTGGCCCTCTCTTTGTCCTTTCAATTCCGTACTTAAACTCATCAATCAATCCTTTCATTTATGTGATAGGCCTGCATTTAAGATGAACATTTACCATAAATTAAAGGTATCTTATGGTATCATACTTGTTATTATAAAACATGCTTTAGTTAAAGAGTTATTGATACTTGAAGTGCAAAATGATGATATAAAACCTTGATAAAAATACACTTTTAAGTACTAATCACACCCCCCCAACTAGCTTATTACTAGTCCCTAGTAATCAAAGCGTTAAAATAGAAAAACAATTTGCAAATTCCACAAAGCAAGGCATTCATCATTCAACTTTCATTAATCTATCCAAATAAACAAACTCTCATTAAATTTATATATCTGCTCAATACTTCTTAAACAAAATATTAATAAACCTTCCTTTTTATGTGCTCAATGTATGAAAACATAGATGATGGGGCTTTTATTGGAAGAAAACAATATTCTGTTCTA
>Ga0307515_10014323_pt1 | contig 14719 bp, 18 predicted proteins | sample 17_EM_MG_FD_194513 | JGI IMG/M metagenome (GOLD analysis project Ga0307515, IMG submission 194513) | Populus trichocarpa ectomycorrhiza microbial communities from riparian zone in the Pacific Northwest, United States - 17_EM | ecosystem: Host-associated > Plants > Roots > Unclassified | place... | reverse complement strand
CACGCAGAGCAGGTGCGAAAGCCCTCATCCTTCTGCGGCTTCCTGTTCCAGAATCTCGCGTTCCAGTCTTGCCCGTTCGGCCTCTCGCATCCTCATGAGTGTGAGCGACTCATAATCTAACCCCGGTACTGAGGTGGGTGCTGGAATCGAGAAAGGTGTTCCCTTATGCCAAGTGTCAGACTGATAAATCGAAACGACCGACAGAGAGACTCACCAAATGGGGACTCGAACCCGATGGTTTCTGTTCCTTTGCAGCTTCCGAAGGGACTCCCAGCTTTCCGTGCCTTTTCAGCCAACATATCAGGTCGGGCTCCCCCCCACTGTTGCCTGCCCAAGAGATCTGGACTCCCTCCAGCCCGCGTTCCTTCAACCCACTCGCGCACACGGCAGCAAATGCATCCCCGATTCTTTTGAATGGTATAAGCGCTGTTCCGAGTTTCACTTCATCCGGGGAAGATTTCTTCTTTTTCGAGGCCTTTGTCTTGATTGAAAGTACAATCGAATCCGTATCGGTCTTGCCAAATGGTTCCAAAAGGGCCGCGAGCGATTCCGGGGTGGTCAGGTGAGGTAGAGCTGTTGCTGAGTATTTGAGTCGGACAGTTGTATCGAGGGGACCTACATGACGATAGTTAGCGGATACTCCGAACGGATGACCGAGTTCTTTAGACGAATTCCCGCATACCTAGCGATGGTGGCTCGTCCAATAATGGCTCAGATGCTTTCCTTGCCTCCTCCTCTCGCCGCTGCATCTCCTTCTCTTTTTGCTCACGAAGCTGCCTTCCCTGTTCCATCAATACTTCGTTCTCCCGATAGACCTCTTTTTGTTTCTTCTGCTGTTCGACCTTGGCCTTCTTAAACTCGTTCTCCCGTTGTTCCAGCTCGTCCAACATATGTTTCCGCTTGTCATTCGCGAAAGCATATCGACGTTGCTGAGCTTCTTTCAGCCTTTGCTTGGCATCCAGAGCCATCCGCCGTAGCGGATCAAGCAACTGTTCATAACCTTGAGTGAGTTCATGAAACTTCCGCCCTGTATCCAAGCACACGCGTCAGCATCCGAGCTAGCTTCCAACGAAAGTGACAGACCTGCTTCTGGATTATTCCTATTCTTTCAGGGTAACGCGATGAGCGGGATCGAGGGATTGATGGATAGGCCACACGTACTCTGTCTGGGTGAACTTTTAAGGAGAGCTTCCGATAAGCCGTGCGGATGTCCTGGTCGGTTGCGTCGGTAGAGAGACCGAGCAGTTCGTAGGGGTTTATCTCTGGATCGCTAGACATGAAGGGTGTCTGTGAAGATGATGACGGTCGTGTCTTAAGTATAGGACGATCATGCGTTCTGACTGGCCAGGCGTTGTTATTCAACTAGGCGATTCAGTGGGCGACCGTGCCCGTGCTACACACGGGTCTATACGAATATCAACGGCCTTTTAAGCGATTCTACGAGCTTCGAAGCACTTGCATGGTACTTACTCCTATCTTGCTCCTGTCGTTCCAAGCGCTCCCAATTTTGTGTAAGCTGACTCAGCATTTTCCTGATGTCCGTGTCAGCTCGACGCTCGGTTCTCCGGTTTCGTTGGTGTACGCGATGTGGAAGTTCACGAATATTTGGCAATAGACCTCGGCTAGTGGCACCCTTCTACGACGGATACACATATCCCCAGTCCTAGGGAAAGCCAAAAAAAAAACAAGAGATGACGACGGTCGCTTATCGCACCCTGCCAGGCGTCTGAGCGAAGTCGATCACCGCCCTACGTATTTTATTTTAGTATCCATCTGGGTCGCCCACGGTGGTAACCTCCGTGGCACCATCCCCCTCTTTTCCTATGAGTCTCGCATCTCGCAAAATACTCCCCCTCACATTCTTTCTCAACCTCCTCCTCAACCTCGCCTTCCTCGTCTACTCAGGCACTCTCAGTCTCCCTCGCTTCCCAGGTTCGGCATCCAGCCAACTCACTGCCGATAATCCACACGGGGGGGCACATATACATCCAGAATGGACAGCACAACTATCCCAGCAGCACATAGAACCCATCTCTTTCACGATGGTCATGTACGGAGAATCATCTGCTAAAGAAGGGCTGCTTGCGCTCAAGACCGCCTTGATGCACATTTCCCGACCAGCCGAGTTCCACATCATCTGCTCTCCAGAAGCTCCTCCGGTGATTCAGGGCAAGCTCGACCTCTTTTCGCGGTGAGTTGGCAAACCTCCACAGCCCCCGCTTTTACATATTTTCCGCACCATTTTTCCCGTTTCCGCGCCCCAAGCGCTCGCGCTTCAGATCCGCTCATCGGGGGCTTGACAACAAATGCCACCTCCGTCAATATTACCTCCCCCACTTTAACTCCCATTTTGTGACACTTGCGCGCCATACTTATCCCTTTTCGTGATAGACCTGCATACCCAGTCTCCGTAAAGTACTATCCAATCCCCGAAAGTTCCATCCGTGATCGAGCCCATCGGGCCGGGGTAGCCTCAAACCATGCCGCTGGCTACGGCGGTCTCGTCAAGACGTTCCTCCACGAAGTTTTGCACGACGTCAAGCGCGTGATATATTTCGACACGGACATGCTGTTCCTGGTCGATCCTTATCTCCTCTGGAGGGACTTTGAGCGCTATTGGAACCAGAGCCGAGACTTTATGGTCGCGTTCCCGACTCTCGGTGAGCGCAGTACGACGGACGTCGTTTGTACGTGCATCATGTGAGCATCTTCGGTCTTCATCATTTGGTGTCACCTGACTAGCAGGATTCCGATAGGTTGTTGGACCTCGAGATGATGAGGAAACATTTATTCATGCCCTCGACGAATTTCCCAGCTGGGACCGTAACTCTCGGGAATAACGAAACCTGGGCAAGAGCCGGTATGTTCTGCTTCCCGTGCTGTACCTCGTATTTTATTCAACGATCTTCCTCATCATGTCAAGAAATCGACCCGGAGAATCCTGAGTTCGGTGATCAGGACCTTTATTTTGCGATTTGGAAACGACACGGGCGAAAAATGTTTAGAGATCTGAGCATCTCGTGGGATATGACACACTGTCGTTACTCGTGGGTCCTGCCCTCCGTCCTCCGTGGTGCTCGTCGCTCACCGTGTCTATATAGTTACGGCCTTTCGTTGGCCGATGGTGACGACAGCATGGACGAAGCGGAGCAGATCTCCAAACAGATTCTCATGAGAGAAGGCAGGGTCTACGACAGGTGGTATCAGCTGTACCCCGCCCTCTTACATTTGTGCGTCACCACCTACGTAACTTTTACGTCTGCCCGAGGACGCTTATCATTCCGCTCGCAGTAACTGCCAACCCCACGACGACATCGTTTGGGACAACCCCCTGAATTCAAAGCGACCGAGGTGGGGGCCCTTTGTCACGATCGCAAGACAGTACAAATGGGTGTGGTTAAACCGTGGTGACGGGACCGCAACAGTCCGCTCCGAGACCATCAAGCAGAGACCGTTTTGGGATGAACTCGCTCCCAAGGAAGGGCCCCCACGACCAGACCCCTGAACCTTGTTCAATTCCCTGCCCCGCCAGCCCTTGCTCTATGCTTCGTCACTCTGTTTCTAGATGCTTGCGGCTGTGCATTTCAACCGTCACACTCGGTATTACTCCTTCGGTTTGGTCCTTTAGACCCGCGCCAAGCTTTGCAAAGCCCCATCTCCCTCCTTGTATATCATAAATCATCTCTTATTATCTGCTTATATTGGTTTATTATTGTGCTGATTCATCTACATCCCCCCGTACCTCCCGCTCCTTCTCTCCCCTCATTACATCGGTCTCGTCTATGGCCTCATATTTCAAGTAGTTTAACACTTGATTGGATGTAGGTACAGTACAGGCATACTAGTACAAGCAAAATTCTGCATTCCAAGCAGGAATTCGAGTTCGGTTCTGACTGGGAAACGTGTCCGTGGAACAGAGAAGGTCCAAGGATGAATGGGAGAACAGTGTGCACGTCCAAGAAACCCCCGAATCTGGCACTTCACGTCACCGACAGCTGGAAGAAATCACCATCATGTCCATTGATACGCCGTCGTGAGCGGCAAGTGGCCGCGCTGGAACCACGTGGGATCGTTGAAGGGGTGAAAGAAGACTGGGAAAGGGGGACGTGGTGAGCGAGCGGATGCCTTAGAGGGTTGATGCGTATTTGGATGGTGCCAATTCGGAGAGGTTTGCGCTGGTGATCTTTCCCTCGTACACGAGTTCTGTGAGTACTTTTGCGGTTCCCGGAGCGTTACAGATACCCTTCGGAATTCAAAAGCGGTTGCCGTAAATCATCAAACCACGTTACGCAGACCCGACGTTTTTCAGACCATCATTCATGACACGGTTGTTCCGATTGATTTTTCGAGATAAGATCATGATAAGGTTAAGCTCTGATGATAGGATTGGGTAATGCTCACCCAGCAGGTATGTCCGGTAGCGATGTAATAGCCTTTAGCCATGCGAGGAGCGGGACCGACTATCGGACCCCCGAGCTTGCCTTTCTTTACGGTCGGGAGGAAACAAGCTTGTTTCTTCACCACCGTTCCAGCTCGGAGTTCTGGGCTAATACTCGCAACATGTTGGAAGATGGCTTCGCACGCGGCGTCGTCCACCTTGACGTCGTCCGCGAAATATGGAAGTGGGGATTTATCACCAGGCCCGCATGCGTAAACCTCGTTGTTTGGCCGGGCGTAGATCTCCGGTGATGCAGGTTTTCCCTTCGGGAGGTCGATTTTGGTGAAGAGAACGTAAGGAGAGATGTGGACGTTCGGTTGGGGTTGGATCACGATACTGTGAGCGCGAGTTGCTCTGATTGGGACAGAGGGCAGGATGTTCGGGGTCCACGCCCCTGCGCAGAGAATGGCATGTGTCGCAGGGACGAGTTCCATCGGGGCGGTAAGAGACTGGTAGAAGACCCCTGTCACGTTCTCCATGTCGAATGCGATTGGGCCCGCGATGGCTCCAAGGCGGAGTTTTACCCCTTTGGATTGGGCGAGCTCGAGCATGGAGGTTGTGAAGAGGTACGGGTGGACTTGAGCGGTGTCTCCATCTCCGGCCATAGGGGAGTAAGAGTCGGTGAGGGATTCCTTGACCCAGCGCAGGTCGTCTGGGAGGCCTTTTCCTTTCCTTTGTTCCACATCTGGATCCTCCAACCCGGCAGTCTTCTCAGGACTCGGTTTGTCACCCCCGTCGCCCACCTCAGAGCTGGTTCCAGCAAGAGAGGGGTTATCCTCACCACGACCCTCCCAACTACCACAGTTGACATACCGCCACCCCCAGCGTTCCGCACCGTTATGCAGCTCGGCGAGGCGAACGTGTTCGGGAAAGGAGACGTCGACGAGCTCACGGGGGTAAGCCCATTTTGCGACGAGGCCACCAGCTTTTCCTGATGCTCCCTGGGCGACGCCGGTCCTGGAGGCCTCGAGGATGGTGATTTCGTCGATGTCGCTACGGAACGAAGGGTGGTGGGAGAGATAATACGCAGTGGTGCAGCCGATGATTCCTCCGCCGACGATAACGATCTTTTTTGGGGAGGGGTTCGGTTTTTTTGAAGACATTACGGTGAGAAGTGTTGGTTTGTGAACAGAAGGAGTCCGTCGTCAAACGACAATTTCCATAGGTGGGCTGAGCCGAGGAAAACTAAGCGAGATCCACTTCCGATCGGAACTTTGGTGGTGGTCAAGCATGGGGAGTTGAAACGGACCACTGCCGATTCACTTTGCACATCGTGAGATGTGATAATCAGATAAAACGCGTTGACCGCAAAAAGATGTACATTGTACGTAGTCTCTCAAGATCACAAGCGTTTGGAACGTTCGAGGGGAGGTCCGCAGGCGTACGTCGCGCTCGCAAGCGGGGGACGATACCGGATTGGGCGGTGGGCTTCTTTCTTATATAAGTAAGATGACCGCTGGCAAACGCCACTAGACTAGGCGAGATCAGTCTGATAAAGTGAGCGTACGGGCGAGGAACGATGCCCGTCGCCGTACTGGCTGCATGAAACTTGGGCGAGGCCTAACGGGCTCGGCGTACACGATCACATCGATCACCGTCACCCAGTATGATGGATGATGGACGGTGAATCGGTGACCCCAGGGTACCGTCGGAATGGAAGTCTTGCAGAGTTTTCCCTGGACTGCCGTGCGCTTTTAATCTTTGGGGGTCACAGTGCACAGAGGTTCAGAGAGTCGACGGGACAGTGGAGGGCAGGGAACGAATGAATTGCACCCCCATATGTTCAAGTGCCTGTGATCATCAACATATGCACGTCCGGTCGTAGAGCATTTCCCTAGATGTGTTCCTCCGTCAGTAGGGTACTACAATCCCTGCACCTTCTCTGTGCGACTGTTACATCTTACCCCACCACGTGTCTCCACCAAAAAACAAAAAAAAAAAGAGTTCGGTAACACTAGATAATATCATCGTCGTAGAAGGGCGCCCTGTCGATGACCCGACAGAGTGGTTGGGGTCTCTGCCCCTTCCTTAAGGGTTCCCGAGTAAACGGATACAACCCTGCGGATAGTCACCCAGAGAGAAAAATAAGTAAATATTATATTTCATCGATTCTCATAAAAGGATGCCAACATCAACCTTCACTTCCACATCCCCTTCTTCTCCACTCGCTGACCATGGCCGACTCCCAACACCACTCCGTAAAGACTCACCCCGTCGCTCCCCGCGTCAAGGACCATCACAAGAAACCACATGTTGGTCCCGATATCCACGCTTACCGTGATCACCACGTAAAGACTGTTGGAGATGGCTCAGACGAATGGTGGGGACAGGTCCGTCTTTCCACCACCGTCTACGCCCACCCACAAGATGTAACCTGATGATTGCCGCGCCCGCAGATCGCCAGAGAGACCCTCTATTGGGATCGTCCCTTCAAGACCGTTCGTGCCGGTAACTTCGAGACTGGGGATATCGTATGGTTCCCCGAAGGCGGTCTCAACGCCTCGTACAACTGCGTCGACCGATGGGCCTTTACCCACCCCGATAAGGTTGGTACCAGACATCTGTTCCTGCTTGCCATTATCTCGTCCATCGGCAGCACGAGGTTGGCCAGCGTCCCCCGGCGATTGCCAAGCTTTCATCGGATCATTCAATCATTCACCCAAACTCCCCTTTCTTGCCCTGACCAATCCCATCGTGATACTCGATTGTCCGCTCACCCAGATCTTCTCTCAAATAGACTGCAATCATATACGAGGCCGATGAGCCTAATGAAGGCTGCGAAATCACCTATGCCCAACTTCTCCGTGAAGTTTGCAGCGTAGCAAATGTCCTCAAGAATATGGGAATCAAAAAGGGCGACACCGTCTCCGTCTACATGCCAATGACCTGGCACGCCGTTGCCACTTTCCTCGCCTGCGCTCGTATCGGTGCCGTCCACTCGGTCGTTTTCGCCGGTTTCTCCTCCGAGTCGCTTCGGGACCGCATCAACGACTGCAAGTCCCGCGTTTTGATCACCTCCGATGAGGGCCGACGAGGTGGAAAGACCATCGCCACCAAGGCTATTGTTGATGCCGCCGTTAAGAACTGCCCCGGGGTCGAGCACGTTCTCGTCCTCAAGAGAACCGGGAACGCTGTCTCCTGGACCGAGGGACGTGACAAATGGTGGCACGAGGAGACCATCAAGGTCCCAAACTATTGCCCACCCGAGGTCATGGCCGCCGAAGATCCGTTGTTTATTCTTTATGTGACTAACCCAACTTTTCGTTTATTCACAAACTGTCTCTCACCACGGCTCCTTTAGACCTCTGGATCCACCGGTAAACCAAAAGGTGTTGTCCACACCACCGCCGGTTACCTTCTCGGAGCCGCCTTAACCGTCAAGTACGTTTTCGATGTCCACCCTGAGGACAAGTTCGCCTGTATGGCCGATGTTGGCTGGATTACCGGTCACACGTACGTTTCTCATCCCCGACCAGCATGCTCTCCGATCTCACATCTTTCATCAGTTACATCGTCTACGGACCTCTTCTCAATGGCGTCACTACCACCGTCTTCGAATCTACCCCCGTCCACCCTACCCCGTCCCGTTACTGGGAGACCGTCGAGAAGCACAAGATTACCCATTTCTACACCGCTCCCACCGCTATCCGTCTCCTCCGTCGTCTCGGCGAGCACCACACCCAAGCCAACGACCTCAGCACTCTCCGAGTGTTGGGTACCGTTGGCGAGCCTATCAACCCCGAAGCTTGGCACTGGTACAACGACCACGTCGGCAAGGGACAATGTGCCATCGTCGACACTTTCTGGCAAACCGAGACCGGATGCATCATTTTGACTCCATTCCCTGGTGCTATCGAAACCAAGCCAGGATCCGCTACCGTGCCATTCTTCGGCATTGAGGCGGTTATTCTCGATCCTCACTCCGGAAAAGTCCTCGAGGGAAATAACGTTGAGGGTATTTTGTGTATCAAAAAGCCCTGGCCATCAATCGCCAGGACTGTCTGGGAGGACCATAACCGTTACCTCGATACCTATATGAGGGTCCGTATTTTCGTTCGTCACGTGTGATATTGTTAATGATTTTGGATCGCTCAGCTATACCCCGGATTCTTCTACACTGGTGACAGTGCTGCCCGCGATGAGCACGGATATATCTGGATCAAGGGTCGTGTGGATGGTCAGTTTCTCACCGTTCTCATTACACTGACCGCGAGCTGAACCAAAAATCTAGATGTAATCAACGTCTCGGGCCACCGCCTCTCCACCGCTGAGATCGAGTCAGCTTTGATCCTCCACAAGGGTGTTGCCGAGACTGCTGTCGTCGGTATCTCCGATGATCTTACCGGTCAGGCTGTCGTCGCCTTTGTTACCTTCAAGCCGTGCGTATTCCCTTCTCAATTTTCCGGAGTTGGGGGTTAACCGACGCTCCTTATCCAGTGAATTTACCTACAACCCTAACGATGAGGCTTCCCTTGCCAAGGAGCTCATCCTCCAGGTCAGGAAGGTCATCGGGCCCTTCGCTGCCCCAAAGAAGATCTTCATTGTTCCAGACCTCCCCAAGACCCGATCTGGAAAGATCATGCGTCGTATCATACGCAAGATCTCCTCCGGAGAGGGTGATCAGCTGGGTGACCTCAGCACCCTGGCCGACCCTAGCGTCGTTGATGCTATCAAGGCTAAGGTCGCCGCTTCGTCTTGACTCTTTGAAGTTCCTGCCCCGCTACTGGAGAGGGTCGCGGAGAAGGAAGTTGTTAAGGAGGAGTTGGTAACGGTGTCGCAGGAACGCCAGAAAGAGTATACGATTGGCCAGGACATGGGGGAGGAAACTGTGATGGAGGAGACCGCTAAGCAACCGCCCGTGGGGAAGGGAAGTCTGCTTTATAAATTAAGGGGGCTGAAGAGGAAAGTGTCAAGTCATCTTCCGTGTATATCTTGAACCTGTAGTTACCACCTTCCCTGTGTTCTTTATCATGTATCGATCCACGTGTTGTCTCATTGAGTGACCGTCTGTAAGGTCGGGAGCATCCCTATATCTCATAGAAGAGTGCCAGCAGCCGAGCTTTACCAGCAAATGCCTAATGTTCGAATCGGGTAATAGTACACCGATGAAACCCGGGACTAAAGTCAAGCGTCGAAGTGACGCCGGAACATGGTGGGGTTGAGGCAGATGAAATCAAAATCTCCTTCCCGACCCTAAGTACAATTTGGAAGTCTGGCCGAGTTTCGACCGAAACGGCTATAGCGCCGCGGTTACAGATGCACGGTTTGGAGGCGATATCCATGACCCGACGCAACGGTCGGGGTCCTGACAGTTCGCGGCAAGGGGAACGTATATCATGATGATCGAAACATCGGCTGCTTCAAATGGTATCTTATAAATATGCAACTACTCGAGGTACCGTGTCGCTAGACACCAATCGAAACAACTCCGGAATCCCATCTATCATGCGCTCGAGTCAAAGTTACATATGGACGAGAATACCCAGGGAAAGGGTTGGAAAACCCAACCAAGGGTGTGCATAAGGGGGAAAAAAAATCGACCTTGCACCTGAGAGGGTTGTTCTCAGGCAACGGCCGATGTCGTACGGCGTAAGGTAAAGGTAAATATGACCGTGGTCCAGAAAAATCCGATGCGAATACAGAGGATATATCGCTGCGAATCGAAAAAAGAAAGAAAACGTAACCGCGTTTTCATTCCTGGCGTTCGCACAACGAGATCACCTCTTGTTCACGAGGGCCTGGGCGTATGTCCTCTGTGGGGGAGTTGTAGAGGGACTCGTGGAGGGGGAGGACGACGCGCTGGAATCCGAGTCATTCCGAGCGATTTGGAGGAGCTTAAGGTCCCGGTCCAATTCGTAATCAAGAGTGTCGTGGGTGTAGGCGGATTCGAGATCTTCCCAGTCCTCGCTGAAGACACTGAGGTTGTCAGAGGTCATTGCGTCCCAGCTAAAGTTGGACATGGTCTCGAAGTCGTTGTGCAAAGGTGGCTCTCCGAATTCAGATGGTGGGAGAGAGGATACTCGAGGGACGGATGGGAGGACTTCGTAACCACGAACTTTGCCTGAAAGCAAGAAGATAATCCAGTAAGCACCTCGCGAGCGAAAGCATAGTAGTCGAGTCATCACTCACGTTGTTTAGGCTTGCGGACCTTCATCGGGACGTCCGCGAGGGAAATCTCAATAGTCCGTGGTCGCTCAACCTCCATTTCGTAGTAATCGCATTCGTCGTAATCGCCCACGTTTATCGTGCAGCTGTCAACGAACGGGTCGACGTTGGAGTTGCCTGAGTCAATCTGACGAGGACAGATGAACGAGTCACCGTTCCAGGTCTGGCCGTCGCCTCGTCCGGGGTTTCGACGACCTTTAGTGTTGGAGTGGGCAGACGAGAGGGAGTACTCTCGCTGAACATGATGAGGGAGTTCGGTGTGAGTGCGGTGAGTGGTCCCCTTTGCTGGAGGCAAACGTGACGGGTTAATGTATCGCCTGACAAGGGTGTCCGCGTCTTCTGTTCCTATGCAAGTTTTCTGCGCGGCTTAGTTCCAGCATATCGATGAAAACCACCTCGACAACTTACCCAATGTTCCGTGACTTCACGGCAGTGCTTGGGCGACAAACGAGGTTTATTGGCATTCTTAGACTTGCTGTGCTGGCGGAGAGAGGCGATGGTCATAGTGGATGCCATTTGGGGTGCGAATAGATTGATGTGTGGGGTATGTGTCGATGCTTCGGGAGATGTGAGATGAGGAGAGGGAGTTAGGTTGGCGAAGAAAGCCAGACGTCAGAACCGTCCCAGATTATAAAGGCCAGCGGGGAACGGAGCCACAGCTTTGGAGTCACCCCCGGAGTCACCCAAGTCACTCCGACGAAGTCTCCCGGAGGGTCAGGACCCGCGCCAGGTGACTCAGGCGGCTTCGCGAATCGGCCCCGCCCGTTGGGGTTCGCGGTTGCTGTGTTTTACAAAGGAAGGCGTGGATCCGCGGGAACAAGCGAAAATAAGTATAAGCTACCCCCGTTGTTCTTCCGTTCCATGAATGAAGACGATGGCTATAGTGAGGAGCGGTGGCCTGTGCGTTTTTTCGTCCTTGATCACCGCACAGCTTCTGAGAATTGACCATTCGCCGAAGATTATTGTGAGCAGCGCACTGCTGGATGGAGATACATTGGTCCCCACCTATCTCCGAGCGCAAAGAGCGCGAGATAGCGGAGCCGGAGAGTCCCAGATCGTCTGTGCGAACATGATGGTTTCCAGTGGCTTTCCGGTGCCAACCCGAAGATGATTCACTGTGACGAACTGGCGGAAGCCGAAAGCCGATAAATTCCGCTAGTAAACGGCAACAAACGCCTCGGGAAGCCAAATATGTCAAAACAACCCAGCAAAGATCAACGTATATTTGAGCCAGCCTGTTCCCAGAACCATAGGCAGAGCAACAGAAGAACTATAGTGTACCAACTGTAAAGTGAAAATATAAGGAGAAGCATATCATACAGCCGATCCACACCGGGGCCCGAAAGCCTCCATATGGTTCTATAGTCTGAGTACACGAATTAGCATTTGATAAAATTCCCAACGATCATGCTCGGTGTCCCCCACGCGTCCCTGCGGATGGTGAAGGAGAAACAACAGCTAATGGAAGATTCTTCGTCCTGAGAGTCTGTGCCGTCCGAACTCCCACTCGACGTGATCCTCGGTTTGGTTTTCAGTACACAGGTGGTGAGGACCGCCTTTTGGTTCACGTTGAACGCTACATCTGCGTATTTCTATACGCGTCATCAAAATTGTCAGCTTCTGTCGGCTTGAGCGGTTGACCGTAGCGCGACATACCTCCCAATAATTTACAGCAGATTCTTCAGCCATAAGCTCGTAGATGCAAGAGCGGCCCTAGGACACACGTCAGATCTCATCGTGCAGCTCAAGGGCGATATCCGGACTTACGTCACGAAGCATGAAGCTGTCCAAACCCACAAGTTCTGCGAACTCTCTATTACCTTTGTATATCTCTCCCGTTCGGCGCCACAGACAAGCCGGGATGGCCATCGCAGAGAACACGCGGTCATAATCAAGAAGCAAACGTTCAAATGCTTCCTCGATGAACACCAAGTCAATGTCAGTAAGAGACTGAGCGATTGCCTGTTAGTTCGGTCAGCTAATATTAATCACACGTTGTTGATCGGGCATACTCTAAACTTGGGGCGTAGAACAGAAAGCGGCTGTAGAATCTTCTGCTTCGACTCCTGGGAGACGCTAAATGCGATGAAGATTGGTTAACGCCGCACACCCAACAAACATCAACGAATGATAACGTACTTGCTGTCCATCCACCGTTGCAGCCTAGCGTAGCCCTTCACGTAGTTGTAAGGCTTGAGCAGACCAGCTTCGTACTTGCTGCGTATGACCCTATTAAGACGTTCGTTCCTTGTCCCGGGTTCCTGGTCTGCCGCAATCATCAAAAACTTCTCGGTCTTGGTTGCGGACGGCAGAACCACAGGTACAGTCTCCTCCTTGATAGGTACTGCTGACGGTTGCGAAACGTCCGTCACGGTCACATCTGGGTTCGTGTACTGTTCCATATTCGAGGTAGGGGAAGGTTCTGTAGGTTGAGGCGGAGTAGGGAAAGGTTGGGCTGGAGCGGACATGAGAGCTGGAGCGACCGTGGCTGGTGGAGGGTTGAAGAATGAGCGTTCATCGAGGGACTCCAAGAAGTCGGATAGCACAGAGAACTCGCTGCCAAGTGTGGTCTCAGGAGGATAGAACAAGGCCGCCTGGGGCATTCCCATAGATTGCCACGTTAAGGCAGGGGCACGAACAGACGTGGACCCATACGGTACAGCGATTGCTGTGGAGGATGATGAATACGCGTGTGCACACGACCAAGCGAGTCACCCACATGAAAATGCGTTCATTGATTGGTCGGGTACAGATAGCACAGGTTTGGGCTGTGTTTGAGGATCAGATTCTGGTGTGGAAGTCGTAGTTGAGCCAGGGTTGGATGGAACTGTCTCTTTCGCGGAAACCAAAGGTTTTTGCTCGTCGTGGCAGAGATGTGCAATTTCCCTCTTGATGCTGTTAAGCGAATGAGATAGTCCGCGAGTCAGTGCCAACCTCGAGAGAACCGAAGAGAAACGTTGGTGCTGACCATCGTTGGCAGGGTCTTCCCTCATCGCAAGTCATATGGCTCCTTCTGCAATAGAGACAGGCGTGATTGACTTTTCTTCTTTTGGTGGTAGCGGGTTTCCTCTTGCGCCCACCGGCGGTGGTGTCATCGTCGAGGGCCTTGACCTGGATTAGCGGGTTAATGGCTGGTCGAATGGCAATGTCGGCTTGCTTCGGATGGGAGCCCATCGTTGCTCCGCGGTATGGAGTGCAAAACTGCACCGAGTATGGTGAGGGGATCGAGAGCGTGTGTTCCTGGTGTCGTCGTTTCCGCCCTCGGAGTCGAAGGAGGGTCGCGGCTCTTGGGAGATTACGAGGGGGCAGAAGGGAAAGACGATGCGGAATTAGCAAAGCCGCAAAATGCTGGCTACGGGCTCATGCAGAGTCGTAATGGGGAGGAAGAGAGAGGCCAAGCGAAATCAGCCATCAGTTTTTACGGTGCCCTTCGATGGAATCATTCACCCAGCACATTCAGCAATCAGCTAGTAGAGATCCCAAATCTTTCCCAAGTTACATACCCCTCTCTCGTACACTGTCCACAATCGCTGCCATGTCATAACCGTCGGCGGCATAGACCATTGATGGTGCACACGGTCCCGGTTCCGCTCCAGACTCCTTCCCACCCGCTCGGCGGGGCAACCGGGTATTAACCGGGCCGCGATCATTTCCTTTTGTAGCCGAACGCTCGCGGTAATTGACATGGCCCAACGACTCATACCTAAAAAGGAAACACCAGCTACAGCGCTCACCCTCTGCCTCACGCCAATCGGATTCGGCCTGTCCGCTCACTGATGCCTGGGTAAAGCTTGGTTACGCTGCAAGTCGGCGGGCCTCGATCTGTTTCGACCCATCGAGGTCAAGCCGTCGGGCCGGGGGTTCGATGAAGACAGAAGAAACACTCGAGAGGAAAGGTAGCAGATCCCCGCAGAGAGTTGGTTGTAGCTACTGGTACATAGAACCTCGTCCAGTGTTGTGCCGGCCAGTAGAGGTTAGTAGCCGGCTACTGCCCCTGTCAAATTATAGCTTCTAGCCGCTACCTGGCGATAGTTTTCGGGCTTTTCGGCGTGATTTTATTCCCACGCCCAATGAGCTGTCGAGAGAAGGGCAAAACCTTCTGGAAAGTTACTGGAA
>Ga0307515_10014322_pt1 | contig 14720 bp, 12 predicted proteins | sample 17_EM_MG_FD_194513 | JGI IMG/M metagenome (GOLD analysis project Ga0307515, IMG submission 194513) | Populus trichocarpa ectomycorrhiza microbial communities from riparian zone in the Pacific Northwest, United States - 17_EM | ecosystem: Host-associated > Plants > Roots > Unclassified | place... | reverse complement strand
CGGGATCGGCGTGCCCGGGCCGTAGATGCCCTTCACGCCAGCCTCGTACAGCATGTCGTAGTCCTGCCGCGGGATCACGCCGCCGACGAACACGATGATGTCGTCGGCGCCCTGCTTCTTCAGCGACTCGATGATCGCGGGCACCAGCGTCTTGTGGCCCGCAGCAAGCGTCGACACGCCGACCGCGTGCACGTCGTTCTCGATCGCCTGGCGCGCGCATTCGTCGGCGGTCTGGAACAGCGGCCCCATGTCGACGTCGAAGCCGAGGTCGGCGAACGCGGTCGCGACGACCTTCGCGCCGCGGTCGTGGCCGTCCTGACCGAGCTTGGCGATCATCACCCGGGGCCTGCGGCCCTGGTCTTCGGCGAACTGGGCGATCTCGCCTTTCAGCTTGTCCCAGCCTTCGGCACTGTCATAAGCGGCTGCATACACACCGGTCACCTTTTGCGTATCGGCGCGGTGGCGCCCCCAGGCCTTCTCCAACGCGTCGGACACTTCACCCACCGTCGCGCGCAGGCGAACGGCCTTGATGCTCAGATCGAGCAAATTGCCTTCACCGCTCTCGGCGCATCGCGTCAACGCATCCAGTGCGGCCTGCGCCTTCGCGGTGTCGCGGTTTGCCCGCACCTGCTTCAAGCGCGCGACCTGGTTCTCGCGCACCATGACGTTGTCGATGTCCAGGGTCTCGATCGCGTCTTCCGTTTTCAGCTTGTATTTGTTGACGCCGACGATCACGTCCTTTCCCGAGTCGATGCGCGCCTGCTTCTCGGCCGCACTGGCCTCGATCTTCAGCTTGGCCCAACCGCTGTCGACGCACCTGACCATGCCGCCCATCGCGTCGACCTCTTCGATGATCTTCCAGGCCGCATCGGCCATGTCTTGTGTCAGCTTCTCCATCATGTAGCTGCCGGCCCAGGGGTCGACGACATTGGTGATGTGGGTCTCTTCCTGGATGATCAGCTGGGTGTTGCGCGCGATGCGCGCGCTGAACTCGGTCGGCAGCGCGATCGCTTCGTCGAGCGCGTTGGTGTGCAGCGACTGCGTGCCGCCGAACACCGCGGCCATCGCCTCGATCGTCGTGCGCACGACGTTGTTGTACGGGTCCTGCTCGGTCAGCGACCAGCCCGAGGTCTGGCAGTGCGTGCGCAGCATCAGGCTCTTCGGATTCTTCGCGTCGAACGCGGTCATGATCTTCCACCACAGCAGCCGCGCCGCGCGCATCTTGGCGACCTCGAGGTAGAAGTTCATCCCGATCGCCCAGAAGAAGCTCAGGCGCCCGGCGAACTCGTCGACATCGAGGCCTTTCGCGAGTGCCGCCTTCACATACTCGCGGCCGTCGGCGAGCGTGAACGCGAGTTCGAGCGCCTGGTTCGCGCCGGCCTCCTGCATGTGGTAACCCGAGATCGAGATCGAGTTGAACTTCGGCATGTTCTGCGCCGTGTACTGGATGATGTCGCCGATCGCCCGCATGCTCGGCTCGGGCGGGAAGATGTAGGTATTGCGAACCATGAACTCCTTGAGGATGTCGTTCTGGATCGTTCCACTGAGCTTGTCTTGCGTGACGCCCTGCTCTTCGGCCGCGACGATGTAGCCCGCGAGCACCGGCAGCACCGCGCCGTTCATCGTCATGCTGACGCTGACTCTGTCGAGCGGGATGCCGTCGAACAGGATCTTCATGTCCTCGACCGAGTCGATCGCGACACCTGCCTTGCCGACGTCACCCGTCACGCGCGGGTGGTCGCTGTCGTAGCCGCGGTGCGTCGCCAGGTCGAACGCGACACTGACGCCCTGCCCGCCGGCGGCGAGCGCCTTGCGGTAGAAGTCGTTCGAGGCCTCGGCGGTCGAGAAGCCGGCGTACTGGCGGATCGTCCACGGCCGCACCGCGTACATCGTGGCCTGCGGGCCGCGCACGAAGGGCGCGAAGCCGGGCAAGGTGTCGGTGTATTGCAGGCCGCTCAGATCGGCCGCGGTGTACAGCGGCTTCACGCGGATGCCCTCGGCGGTGATCCAGTCGAGCGCGCTCACGTCGCCGCCCGGCGCGGATTTCGCGGCCGATCGGGCCCACGCGGCGATCTGCGCCGAGTTCGGCAGATTGGAATCAGGCATGTGCTCTCCGGATCGTTCGCCCTGCAGTGCGCCTACTTTCCCACAGACCCGACCTGCTCTGCTGGACGCCGCGACCACGAACATTCATAATTCAAAATTGAATTATATCGACAAACGCCCGCTCGAGACAGCTTTGACCCCCTCACGCCTTCCTGCTCTGACGCCCGACATCAGCCGCCCGAACGGCGGCCGGTTGGCGGAGCGCGCGCTCTACGAGCAGGTGGCCGAGCGCCTGCGCACCGGCATCCTGGCGCACACGATGGCGCCTGGCAGCTGGATCGACGAGCAGGCGCTGGCGGCCGAGTACGGCATCAGCCGCACGCCACTGCGCGAGGCGCTGAAGGTGCTGGCCTCGGAAGGCCTGGTAACGATGAAGCTGCGGCGCGGCGCCTACGTCACCGAAGTGTCGGAGCGCGACCTGGCCGAGGTCTATCACCTGCTCGCGCTGCTCGAGAGCGACGCAGCGGTCGCCGTGTCGCAGGCGGCTACCGCGAGCCAGATCGCCGAGCTCGAAGCGCTGCACGCCGAGCTCGAAGCGCAGGTCGCGGACCGCGATCGCTTCTTCGCGGCGAACGAACGCTTTCATATGCGCCTGCTCGAGATTGCCGACAACCGCTGGCGCCTGCAGTTGGTGATCGACCTGCGCAAGGTCATGAAGCTGAACCGCCACCACTCGCTGTTCAAGCAGGGTCGGCTCGAGGCCTCGCTGAAGGAGCATCGCCGCATCATGGCGGCGATCAGGGCTCGCAATGGCGAGCGCGTGCAGCAACTGATGCAGCAGCACTTCGCGAACGGCAAGGTCGCGGCGACGCTGAGCTGAGAAGGTGTGAACGAATCCAACTGCCCGCGATCCCGCGCGGCTGCGAGAATCCGCGACCATGAACCGCCCCTCCCTCAGCTTGATCGCCGCCGTGGCGCGCAACGGCGCCATTGGCAAGGACAACACGCTGCTCTGGCGCGAGCCCGAAGACCAGAAGCACTTTCGCCGCGTCACGATGGGCTGCCCGGTGATCATGGGCCGCAAGACCTGGGATTCGCTGCCCGCGCGCTTTCGCCCGCTGCCGGGGCGCCGCAACGTCGTCGTCACCCGCGATGCGGCCTGGCGTGCCGAAGGCGCCGAAGCGGTCGCGTCGATCGACGCGGCGCTTGCGCTGCTGGCCGGCACCGACAAGGCCTTCGTCATCGGCGGCGCCGAGATCTACGCGCTCGCAATGCCGCTCGCCGATGAATTGGTGCTGACCGAGATCGACGCCGACCTCGAAGGCGAGACGTTCTTCCCGAACTGGGACCGCACCCGCTTCACCTGCGCGGCGCGTGAGCCGCGCGAAGGCTACAGTTTCGTCACCTACAAGAGAACCGGAGGAGATTGACATGTCAGAAGGCGGATTCCACGTGCACGGCCCGCACGACCACGAGCTCGAACACGCGGCTCAGCACGAGCCGGGCGGCATGGCCGGCAAACTCGCGGTCGCAACCGCGGTGATCGCCACCGTCGGCGCGCTGTTCGCCTACATGGGCGGCGCGACCCAGTCGAACGCGGGCCTGTTCAAGAACGACGCAGCGATCAAGAAGACCGAGGCCGCGAACCAATGGGCCTTCTACCAAGCCAAGAGCAACAAGCAGAATCTGGCCGAGATCGCGTTCGATCTCGCGCCCGAGCCGCGCAAGCCGTTCTACGCGAGCGAAGCCAAGCGCTACAAGGGCGAGAAGGACGAGATCATGGTCGCGGCCAGGAAGCTCGAAGAAGAGTCCACCGCCTGGGACAAGAAGAGCGAAGAGCAGCTCCACCAACACCACCGCTGGGCGCAGGCGACCACCGCGCTGCAGATCGCGATCGCGATGGCGGCGATCGCCTTGCTGACCAAGAGCAACCGCCTGGTGAAGGGCGTGTTTGTGCTCAGCGGGATCGGCGTCGTGCTGGGCGGGTTGGCCTGGCTTCACCTCTGATACTCGGTCAATCCGAGCCGCTGGTTTCGCGCTCCGTTCTGTCGCCTCGTTCTCGTCGACGTCAATCCCCAAATTACAGGGCCCGACAGGGACCGTGAGTCTTGAAGTCCGTCGCCACAGCGCGCACGATTCGCTCCACATTGAACAAGGTGGAGGTGATCTCATGGTCATCCGAAGCGCGATTCTGGCCACGTGGTGCGCACTCGTGATCGGGGTCGGCAACAGCGTTCCTGCGCGCGCTGACGTGATCAGCGACTGGAATCAGACGGCTTGTGATGTGGTCGCCAAGGTCGGCCCGGGCGCGCCTGGCCATCGGATGGTGGCCGTGGCCCAGGTTGCGGTCTTCGAGGCGGTGAACGCGATCGATCCGCGCTATGTGCCCTACATGCCCCGCGTTCAAGCGCCGCCCGGTGCGTCCGTCGACGCGGCGGTCGCTGCAGCCAACCGCGCAGTTCTGCTGGCGTTGATGCCCGCGGAAAAATCCAGCATCGAGGCAGCGTATGAGACTGCCGTGAAGAAGATCGCCGATGGGCCGTCCAAAGCAGACGGTATTGCCGTTGGTGAACGAGCTGCGGCGCAGCTCGTGGCTCGAGCCGCCAGTGACGGCGCGAGCGGCCTCGACAACTATCAATGGCAGACGACGCCGGGCCGGTATGTGCCGACCGTGGTGCCGGCGGTGCCGACATGGCCACGACGCACGCCGTGGATCATGGAGCGCGCCAGCCAGTTCCGGCCGGCCGCGCCGCCTGATCTCACGAGCGAGGTTTGGGCACGCGACCTGCAGGAAGTACGCGCTCTCGGCGGCAAGAACAGTACGGTGCGCACCGCGCCACAAACGGAGATCGCTCGGTTCTGGGAAGAGACGCGGCCGCTTGTCTACTACCCTGTCTTGCGTGCCGTGGCGCAGATGCCTGGACGCTCGGTGACGCAGAACGCCCGCCTTTACGCAGCTGCGGCGATGGCCGCCGATGACGCGTTGATTGCCGTGTTCGATGCCAAGTACGCCTACAACTTCTGGCGCCCCATCACCGCGTTGAGGATCGAGCACATGGCTGGAGGCAGCAAGTCGGAGGCCGACCCGACCTGGACGCCATTGATCAGCACGCCGCTGCATCCCGAGTATCCATGCGCGCACTGCGTGGTCTCGGGTGCGATGGGGGCGGTGATTCGCGAGGAGTTGAGAGGGCGGGCATCGCCGCGGATGAGTTCGACCAGTCCGACCGCGCCAGGAGTGGTTCGCGAGTGGGAGACGGTCGACGCGTTCATGGACGAGGTGGCCACGGCCCGCATCTACGACGGCGTCCACTTCCGGAATTCAACGGTCGTGGGAAATCAAATCGGCACGACGGTAGGTACATTGGTACAGCAGCGCTTCGCGCGGCGATCCGGTTCTTGAAGCCCTGGCTATCGCAAATTGGCATTGATACCAGCTCTGCCCGCAGTCTGATTCCGACACGCACGCCGAGCGCCCGTGCGCGGCTGCCCGTGCTTCCTGTGGCGACCGAGACGTGTGCGGACTCGTGGCCGAGCGCAGATGCCCAATCCGCACCGATGACCGGTGACCTGCATGAACCCGCCGTCCCGGCGGTGAGCGATTGCACAAGGCCGCATCCTCGGCTGCGGACCTCGCAGGCTGCCCAGCGCCTGTCGCCACCCCGGCAGTGCGTCGACGCAAGTCGGTGCGGAAATCCCAGAAAAAGTATGCCCATAGGTCGCCATAGAAATTGGCAAGTCCTGGCCGTCTATCGCCATGTATGTCTATCAATCGCAAGGTAGCATGACGTCTAAATCACGTTAGGCCGCATGTCCTCGACACTTGTTGAATCCTCTATCACGGGCTACCGTCGGTACGTCTCTCCTCACAAAGGCTTTCGGTGTGCCTATGCAGTGAAGCATGGTCGACTGTCGTGTTCGGAGTGGGGCTTGCGGGTAGTGCAGAGAAAGGGCGTCTGGAGCTTTCTCACCTGGCTTCCGCTCAGGTTTCAAGAGTGCGCGCAAGCTCAACGTACTTTGCGAGAGAAGACTGCGCTTCAGCACGCATGGTCAGAGTCGGATGGGCGAGACAAGCAAACCGATCCAAGCGTGTCGGGCAAGTCGGAAGATCCCGCCGACGATTGCATCAAGTACTGCGCGGCAGATCTCGGGGCTTCTCTGTGCTGCGCGTTCATGCCGTTCTAACATTCCGCGCACCCAAAAATGCGGCCTAACCCTTTACAGGGACTTCCCGTTTAGTCAACTCAATTGCCAGTTGCCTTCTTCCGTAGGTGACGTGGTTCGAAGCGGAACCGAACAGAGAACAGACTGCCACTCTACAGACGGCCTTGTTGCACCGAGCACATGAGTGCCCTGTGGTGCGGACCCAGATGCGAACCGCTCAGCGGGGCTCCATTCCTATCGCGTGGTCACCCGCTGTCAAGTGCCACCTAGGGTTAGTCGAGCTTGCCCGCTGCCGGTCTGACCTGTTCAGCGCATTTTCTTCATCACGTCGTGCAAGGAAGTTGGTTGTGCTGTCTCAAGCCGCTGTGGGCTTGATGCTCAGATGGTTCGGATCGAAGCTGGCATCTCGGGTCATGACTGCCCAGAGGATGCGAGCGTTCTTGTTGGCCAGTGCGACCACCGCCTTCTGCCAACCCGATCGCTCTCGAAGCGCCACGACCCAGGCGGAGATCTTGTCTGTTCGTCGGTGCGCAGTCATAACTGCGGACTTGGCACCCTGGATCAACAGCGTTCTCAGGTAGGTGTCGCCTCGCTTGGTGATGCCGCCGAGGTTGTTCTTCCCACCACTGGAGCGTTGCCGCGGCGTCAGGCCGAGCCAGGCACCGAATTGCGCGCCACTTTTGAACTGTTTGAAGTCGCCGACGGTGGCCACCACAGCAGAGGCAGTCACCGGCCCGATGCCGAGGAGCGTCGCTGCGGTCTTCACAGCCCCGTTGGCCTTGCCGTGAGCAGCGATCCGTTCGTCGCACCAAGTCAGGTGTTCGTCGAGCTCGTGCCATTGAGCCTGAGCACGCTGAAGCGTCAATCGAGCAAGGGCGCCGAGTTCGTTGCTCGCATCCTCGAGCACCCCGCTGAGAACCGCCTGCAACTCGCGAGGGCTCTGAGGGAAGACAAGGCCGAACTCGGCAAGTAGCCCGCGGATGCGGTTGATGCAGGCGGTGCGATCTTCCTTGAGACCTTCTCGCAAGCGGTGGACACACAGCATGCTCTGCTGATCAATCGATTTGACCGGGATGAAGCGCATGGTCGGCCGCGATGCGGCTTCGCAGATCGCGGCCGCGTCGTTCGCATCGTTCTTGCCGCTCGCGCCTTGGCTGCGGTATGGCTCGACGAGCTGGGCCGATAGGATGCGTGGATCCAAACCCATGCCAAGGAGCTTGCGAGCCCAGTGGTGCGCGCTTGAACTTGCCTCCATCGCGACGATGCATCCTGCCGGAAGCCGCACGCACCATTCGATGAACTTGCCGCGTGCCAGTGCCCTGTTGACCAGCACTCGGCCCGATGCGTTGACAGCGTGCACCTGGATCACTCTCTTGGCAAGATCGACACCTACCCGGACCGCGCCTTCTGAGATAACCTTGTCCATGGGACTTCCCCTTTCAATGGCTGCAGATTGATGACTTTGAACACCACCAATCTTGGCGCACCGTCGCCTTTGCTCGAAGGTGGGAAGTCCCTTCTCATTCCCATCGAGAGGACGTCCAAGGGCTGGCCGCCTCTCGTGTCAAACCTCAGGCCTCGCGATTCAGCGACCACCGCGCCTCTGAGCGATTTGCTGTAGAGAATCTGCCGCCTACCGTCCACCCACTCCGTGGAGCACGCCATGACTACCTCCCCGACTGAGAGCCCTGCCTCGGCAACGCTACGGGGCTCAATCTTGTACGTCGAGGATGAACCTATCAGCTTTGCCGTTGTGGAAGACCTCCTGTCGAGCCATCCCGACGTGCACCTCATTCGAGCACAGACTGGAGATGAGGGGGTGAGACTTGCCCGAAGCGAACACCCCGACGCGATACTGCTCGACATGCACCTGCCGGACATGTCCGGCATTGAAGTCGTTCGCAGGCTCAGTGAAGATATCTCTGCCGGATCCTTCCGCGTCGTTCTTCTGACTGGAGACAAGCTGAACATCGACGTTCTCAAGGCGATGAGCCTCGGTGCGTTCGAGTATCTGGTCAAACCGGTGAGTCGCCAGACGCTCGAGGTCGCCTTGAAACGTGCGCTCGATGCCAAGGTGCGAAAGAAGCCCTGAAGCCTCGAAATGATCGATCTTGCGTACTGCCGCGAGCGGGGCCCAACCCTTCAATCACGCTCACCATTCGGCGCCTTCGGCAGCGACTTCTGAGCGCCGCCGCTACTTCGCCCGCACCAGCACATCGACCTCTGCCCGCACCTTCCGATTCGACTGGTAGCCGATCTCGAGCAGCAGCTTGTCGCTGCCGCTGAAGCCCTCGTTCGGCACATAGAACACGCGCACGCCTTGCAGCTTCTTGCCTTCGCAGGCGCCGCTGCCGACCCAGTTCGGCCCGATCGTCACCTCCCCCGGCCGCGTCTCGATGCGGCCGTTCGCCGGTGGCGTGACGACGGTGATCGCCTGCACGTGCCGCAACGTGCAATTGCCATTGAACTCGGCGAAGCCGCGGATCAGCACCTCGCGGCCCGGCTCGGTCGTGCGCCTGACCTGGATCGGTGCCTCGTCGGCGACTGCCGCGCCGAGCAGGCCGGCCAGAAGGAAGGCGGCGATCGTCTTCATTGCGGCTTGAAGTACTCCGACATCACCTTCCAGCGCGAATCCTGCAGCTGCGAGAGCCGCGACACATCGCTGCCCAGCCGCTTGGTCGACGTGAACGAACCCGGCGCGCTGCCGAACATGTCGGTCGCGAAGGTCATCGTGTCCATCGCCTTGATGAAGCTGTCGGTCGACAGCCCCGGGCCGGCCTTCGCGGCGGCGACCGCGAACGCGTCGATCGCGTTGTAGCCGTAGACCGAGAACACGGTCGGGTCTTCGTTGAACTTGGTCTTGTACTTCGCGGCCCAGAAGCTGATCGCCTTCGAGGCATCGTCGAGGTAGGGGTTCTGCACGGTCATGGTCGCGTACAGGCCGTCCATCGCCTTGCCGCCGAGCTTGTGGATCAGGTCGGTGTACGACGCGCTCGAACCGAGAAAGGTCGGCGAGAACCCGGTCTTGCGGCTCTCGGCGATCGCGCCGATGGTCTCGCGGATGATGGTGCCGAGCACGACGAAATCACAGCCCGCGGCCTTCATGCGCGCCACCTGCGAAGAGAAGTCGGTCGCGCCGCGCTTGTAGCTGGTCTTCTCGGTGAACTCCATGCCCATCGTCTTCAGGCCGGCCTCGCCACCGCGCAGCACCTCGAGGCCGAACTCGTCGTCCTGGTACATCGCGCAGACCTTCTTCGCGCCCTTCTCTTTCACGAGTTTGGGCACGGCGCCGCGCATCTGGTCATAGTAGGTCGCCGCGAACGAATACTTCAGCCGGTTGTACGGCTCGTACATCTCGCGCGCCGCCGTCACGGGGAAGAAGTTGATCACGTTCTTCTCGAACTGCACCGGCATCGCGGCGTTGTTCTGTGCAGTGCCGATGTGGCCGACCATGATGAAGATCTTGTCCTGGTTGACGAGCTTCTGCGCCGCCAGCACCGCCTTCTTCGGATCGTAGGCCGAGTCTTCGACGATAAGCTTGAGCTTGCGGCCGTTGATGCCGCCCTGCTCGTTGATCTCGTCGACCCGCAGCAGCATGCCCGCGCGAACCTGCTTGCCGAAGCCGGCGATCGGGCCCGAGAGATCCTGGATCGAACCGATCACGATCTCGTCCTTGCTCACCCCTTGCGGCGGTGCCTTCGACTGGGCGAACAGCGAACTGCCGGCCAGCATGGCGGCAGCGAAAAGCAGTGCAGTTTTCATCGTCTGTCTCCTTGGGTGATGTGAACCGATCGTCAGCCGTACATCGCCTCGATGCGGGCCGCGTACTTCTTCTCGACGAGCTTGCGCTTGAGCTTCATCGTCGGCGTGAGTTCGTCGTCTTCAGCGCTCAGCTGCGTGTCGAGCAGCCAGAACTTCTTGATCTGCTCGACCCGCGCGAACTTCTTGTTGACGCGCTCGACCTCGCCCTGGATCAATTGTTGGACTTCGGCGCTCAAGGTCAAGCTGGTGTAATTGCTGAACGGGATGTCGCGGTCCTGCGCGTACTTCTCGACGTTCTCCTGGTCGATCATCACGATCACCGTCAGGTACGGCCGCTTGTCGCCGACCACGACCGCGTCGGTGATGTAGGGCGAGAACTTCAGGTCGTTCTCGAGCTCGCTGGGCGTGATGTTCTTGCCGCCGGCGGTGATGATGATGTCCTTCATCCGGTCGGTGATGCGGTAGTAGCCGTCGGCGTCGACCAGACCGACATCGCCGGTGTGCAGCCAGCCGTCGGTGTCGATGGTCTCGGCCGTCTTCTCCGGCAGGTTCAGGTAGCCCATGAACACGTTCGTGCCGCGCACCATCAGTTCGCCGCTGGCTGGGTCGAGCTTGACCTCGTTGAACGGGCAGGCCGGGCCGATCATCCCGGGCTTGATGCGGTCGGCCGGCGTGTAGGTCGAGGCGCCGCAGGTTTCGGTCATGCCCCAGACCTCGACCATGGGCACGCCCAGTGCGAGATACCACTTGACCAGATCGGGCGAGATCGGCGCCGCCCCGGTGACGCAGAAGCGTGCACGGTGGATGCCGATCAGCTTGCGCACGTTGTTCAGCGCGAGCGCGCGGGCGAGCGCGAACTGCAGCTTGAGCAACCCACCGACCGGCTGGCCGGCGAGCACGCGATCGGCGATGCGCGTGCCCACGCCGATGCTCCACGCATACGCCAGCTGCTGCGCCCTGCCGGACTCGCGCAGCGCGATCATCACGCCGGAGTAGAACTTCTCCCAGATGCGCGGCACCGCGGTGAACACGGTCGGCGCGATCTCGCGCACGTTCTCGGGCACGGTCTCGGGGTTCTCGACGAAGTTCAGCTTCGAGCCGGTGTAGAGCGCGAAGTACTCCCCGCCCATGCGCTCGGCGATGTGGCACAGCGGCAGGAAGCACATGCGCTCGTCGGACTCGTCTTGCGCGACGATGCGGTTGTAGCCGCGCGCGGTGTAGACCAGCCCGCGGTGCGAGTGCATCGCGCCCTTCGGCTTGCCGGTCGTGCCCGAGGTGTAGACGAGGATCGCCAGGTCTTCGGGACGGCAGGCGGCCACGCGCGCGTCGAGTTCGCCAGCGTGCGCTTGCGCGTGCGCGCGGCCGAGCTCGCGCAGCGCTGCCAGATCGATCACATCGGGGTCGAAGAACGCGCGCAGGCCCTTCGGGTCGAACACGACGATCTTGCGCAGCAGCGGCAGGCGGGCGCGCACTTCGAGCGCCTTGTCGAGCTGCTCTTCATCCTCGACGAACAGCACGCGCGTGCGCGAGTCTTCGCACAGGTAGTGCATCTGCGGCGCGGCGTCGGTCGGGTAGATTCCGTTCGAGACGCCGCCGCAGCTCAGCACCGCCAGATCGGCCAGCACCCATTCGACGACGGTGTTCGAGGCGATCGAGGCGCAGTCGCCGGCATCGAGCCCAAGCGCGAGCAGGCCGTTGCCGATCTCGCGCACGGCCTGCGCGGTCTGGTCCCAGGTCCATTCGCGCCAGATGCCGAGCTTCTTCTGGCGCATGAAGACCTGGCCGGCGCGCTGCGCGGCGGCGTTCCAGAACATCGCCGACAAGGTCTCACCCTCGACGACGATGTCTTCGCGGGGTTTGAGGTGACCGAGATCCCAAAGGTTGCTCATCGCCAGGTCTTCTTCTTCTTCCAGCGTCGCTCGCCGCGCACGCCGGTTTCCTTCATGCCGAGGTAGAACTCCTTGATGTCGTCCTTCTCGCGCAGCTTGTCGCAGCTGTCTTCCATCACGATGCGGCCGTTCTCGAGCACGTAGCCGAAGTCGGCCACATTCAGCGCCATGTTCGCGTTCTGCTCGACCAGCAGGATCGTCGTGCCGCGCTCGCGGTTGATGCGGATCACGATCTCGAAGATCTCGCGCGTCAGCCGCGGCGAAAGGCCGAGGCTGGGTTCGTCGAGCAGGATCAGATCCGGCGCGGCCATCAGCGCGCGCGAGATCGCGAGCATCTGCTGCTGGCCGCCCGAGAGCAGCCCCGCGTCCTGCGTCGCGCGCTCGCGCAGGATCGGAAAGTAGCCGTACACCACCTCGATGTCGCGTGCGACGCCGTCGCGATCGCGCCGCGTGTACGCGCCCATCATCAGGTTGTCGTGGATCGACAGCAGCGGGAACACCTCGCGGCCCTCGGGCACATGGCTCAGCCCGCGCTGCACGATCAGCGCCGGGTCGCGCGCGGTGATGTCCTCGCCCTTGAACGCGATGCTGCCCTTGCGCGGGTCGATGATGCCGGAGATGGTTTTCAGGATCGTCGATTTGCCGGCGCCGTTCGAGCCGAGCACGGTCGCGATTCTCCCCGCGTGCACCTGCAGGCTGACGCCGCGGATCGCGCGGATCGGGCCGTAGGCGCTCTCGACGTTGAGCAGCTTGAGGATCGGCTCGTCGGCGCTCATGCGGTCACCTTCCGACGCAAGCTCGCCACGTCTTCCACCGAACCCAGATACGCCTCGATCACCCCCGGATGCCGCTGCACCTCGGCCGGCGTGCCGAGCGCGAGCACCTCGCCCTGGTTCATCGCAAGCACCCGGTCCGAGACCTTCGAGACCAGCGCCATGTCGTGCTCGACCATCAGCACCGTGATGCCCAGCTCGTTGCGGATGTCGTCGATCCAGAACGCCATGTCGTCGGTCTCCTCGACATTCAGGCCCGATGAGGGCTCGTCGAGCAGCAGCAGCTTCGGCTCGGTGCACAGCGCGCGGGCCAGCTCGACGACCTTGCGCACGCCGTACGGCAACCCCGCGACCAGCGACTCGCGGTGGTGCTGCAGATCGAGCAGGTCGATCACCTGCTCGACCTTCTCGCGCGCCGCGATCTCGGCCGCGCGGGTCTTGCGCGTGAACAGCAGCTCGCTCCACAGACTGGTCTGGCGGTGCGTGTGACGGCCGATCAGCAGGTTCTGCAGCACGCTGGCGTGCTCGAAGAGTTCGATGTTCTGGAAAGTGCGCGCGATGCCGAGCTTGGCGATGTCGTGCGGCGCGTGCTGCGCGAGCGGCGTGCCCTCGAACGTGATCGCACCGGTCGTCGGCGTGTACAGCCGCGAGATCAGATTGAACACCGTCGTCTTGCCCGCGCCGTTCGGGCCGATCAGCGTGAACACCTCGCCACGCCTCACGTCGAAGCTGACCTTGCTGACCGCGAGCACACCACCGAAGCGCACGCTCAGATCCCGGGCGGAGAGAAGGATGTCGCTCATTTGAGTCTGTCGGACTTCAAGTAGCTCTTCTGCCGCTGGAACATGCCCTTGCGGTAGAACGGAAAGATCTGCAGATACGTGCGCAGCTTCAGCCAGCGACCGTAGAGCCCGAGCGGCTCGAACAGCACGAAGCCGATCAGCACCAGCCCGTAGACGAGCCCTTGCAGCCCCGGCGCCTGGCCGATCGTCGCGGGCAGCCAGTCTTTCGTCAGGTTGATCAGCTGCGGCATCGTGATCAGGAAGATCGCACCGAGAAACGCGCCGTGAATCGAACCGATGCCGCCGATCACGATCATCAGCACCAGATCGACCGACTGCAGGATGTTGAACTGGTCGGGCGAGATGAACTTGAGCTTGTGCGCGTAGAGCGCGCCGCCGATGCCGGCGAGCGCCGCCGAAATCGCGAACGACAGCGTCTTGTAGCGCGCAAGGTTGATGCCCATGCTCTGCGCCGACACCTCGGAATCGCGGATCGCGACGAACGCGCGGCCGGTCGGCGAGCGCAGCAGGTTCAGCACCCCCACCGTCGCGAGCACGGTGACGACGAGGCAGGCGAAGTAAAACGACACGTCGGTGTCGAGCACAAGCCCGAACACGTCGGGCGCCTTGATGTGGATGCCGGCGTTGCCGCCGGTCACGCGCTCCCAGCGCGCGAACACCTCTTCGACGATGAAGCCGAACGCGAGTGTCGCGATCGCGAGGTAGATGCCCTTCACGCGCAGCGCCGGCAGCCCGACGACCATGCCGACCGCGGCGGAGATCAGCCCTGCCATTGCAAGCGCGATCGGCGCGGGGACGCCCGCGTTCGTCAGCGCGGCCTGCGTGTAGGCACCGACGCCGAGGAAGGCGGCGTGGCCGAGCGAGAAGAGGCCGGTGAAGCCCGAGAGCAGCATCAGGCCAAGGCCGACGACGGCGTAGATCAGCACGAAGGTGAGCTGCGCGAGCCAGTATTCGGAGAAAACCCACGGGGCCGCCAGCATCGCGAGCATCAGCGTGGCGTACCAGAAGACATGGCCGCCGTGTTTCGCCAGCTTGATGTCTTGCGCGTAGTCGGTTTTGAAGATGAAGCGCATGGTTCAGTGGTGCGCGTTGGGCCGAGCGGCAAAGGCGCGTTCGGGCTGGGCGCGTCGCTTCGCCTCGGCGGTCGCCGCTGCGCGACGACTGCTCTGCGGTGCTCGGTCGCATGGCCCGTCGCGAAACTCGCTCCGTTCGCTGACGCTCACTCTGCTCAGACACCGCGACGAGTCAGTTGTTGATGCGCGCTGCGCGCGCGGCCACGCGCC
>Ga0307515_10014321_pt1 | contig 14720 bp, 17 predicted proteins | sample 17_EM_MG_FD_194513 | JGI IMG/M metagenome (GOLD analysis project Ga0307515, IMG submission 194513) | Populus trichocarpa ectomycorrhiza microbial communities from riparian zone in the Pacific Northwest, United States - 17_EM | ecosystem: Host-associated > Plants > Roots > Unclassified | place... | reverse complement strand
AACAGCATTCTTGAACCACACAATGTCATGCCATTCAACCATCTGACGATGACTTCTTAGTTGTTCCCAAGCTACTTTGACCGAGAATCTGTGATTTGGCGAATCCAACCAAACTATCTCATCCTTTAGTTTTGATACCAACTGATGTGAAACTCGTGATCACATGGTCACGCAACCCACAATCAAAATTGAGATCTGATCCCGAAAAGCCGAAATAGATATGATAAGAGTGTGACACAATGGAAACTTACTCCAAGACACCAACACTATTGGAATGAGTAGAATGATGCCACGATGCCAGTTAATTTTTGATATGTCATATTCAGTTCGTTCAAGAACTGAAGAATGTAAGAATCACTCTCACATGTTAAAACTGAAAAATTTAGAAGTAATATTCATCAAAGGCTGATGAAATTTTAGTTACATGAGTTTAAATAGTTCTTGAAAAATGAACCCTAATGGACCCCTTATGTGGACTTATGTGAGGTCAACTGAAAACTGATCTAAAACCCTATACTGAAAAGCCTATAACTTGATCCAAACAAGCCTTGGATCCTAGCTGAAAACAAAGTATTAATTAAGCCCAAACAAGCCTTGGGATGTAGCTAACAAAATAAAATAAAGCCCCTAATATTAAATCTATGTTCTACCATAAGAAGAAGAGAAAGAAGTAAAATATTAGAGACCTGATTCAAGGCTTATTTATAACCATCCATGCAGCCCATTAATCCTAAAAACAAAAGGAAAAGGTAGCCACCCATGTTGTTTCCAAGTTGTAGTAGGATTCTTTTGTTTCCTTTGTTGTCCTCATCTCATGGCCCAAATAAGGTTGTATTGGAGCCCTCTTGCACATGGATAAGATGTACTACGACTTCCTCTTAATACTCCAATGGACCTTTCAATTCTGACTTGGTTGAAACCTTCAAAACCAATGCATTCAATGTCTTTTTCAATGTCTTTGTCTTGGATTGAGTCATTGGACCATATGAAACATGTAATGGGTCCTTGCTGGTGTTTATGGGTTGGTCCACATCATACATTGAAACCAAAAGCCTAAAAGGTAGTTCAGCCACTTGGGCAATTCATCCATGGAAAGGTAGATAAGAAGCATGGGTTTTAGGATGGTTTAAATAGAGTTTGGACAATATTAAGATGAATATTCCAGATTTTTAAGGCAAAAATGATATGAAAGCTTATTTAAAGTAGGAAAAAAAATGGATTTGATTGTTGTTTGTCACTGTCATAACCCGATTTTTTATCTATTTTTTCTTACTTTTTCAAAAAAATCCAAAAAATATATTGACATATTTATGATGTTGTTGGCATTTTTAGTGTCTTTTCAAAAAAATTAAAAATTCAAAAATTTACTTTTGACGCATTCAATTTTTCATGTACTCATTTCAAAATCATTGATAAATATTTCTCATCAAGTTGACAATAACGTTGCTTTTTAAAAAAAATTCAAAAACAAAAAAATTTGGATAAGGAGACCAAAGTGCAGAAATAAAATGAGATACCAAAGTGATTTTTGGTTGCTTGGTCACAAAGTTTGGTTGGAGGCGAAGCAATTGGGAGGAAAAAGACAAATTATTTTGCCTATAATAGTGATGAGTCTCATACACAAAGGAGGAGAGCATTGCCCAAAAAGAAGAAGAACAAAAGCCAAAAAAACCATTATACCCCACATTCTCTCCCACACACTAGTAAACCCTACACCCATCTTTATTATAACTAGCCGCTAGCTATAAAACAAAAGAAAGGGACCCAAATGTAGCTGCCCAAACCCTGATCAGTCCCTCTCTCCCACATATTTCTCTACTTACCTATACACACACGTTGAAAAAAGAAAAGAAAAGAAAAGTTTGTCTCTCTCACGTTCCAGAACACATCCCACCATTTCAAATGTAAAAAAATCAAAAAGCGTTTATCTTTTCACTTGAAATAACCAAGCTTGCCAATTGTCTAACAAAACTACAACTCAATTAAAAATAGCCTACACAATATCACCCCTATAGGAGAAAGACCCACGACCATTTTAATTTTGAGCCCATCAACAACCCGAAGCCTCTAACCATTTAAAACCGAAAGAAAAGATAACCAAGCTTGCCAATAACAACTAACAAAACTACAACTCCATTTTCAGCCGAAAGAAAAGGCCTCCATGGTACAACTTTTATAAACACCACTGCCTTCCCCAAAACTAAAACCAACTGCAACGATGCCATCTCCAATCTTAACCACTGAACTAGACACTAGCATAACCAACCCAACAACCTCTCATTTATCCACCAAGAATCACCACAGAAGCTGTCGTGCCCTCTACTAGTATAGCCAAAGACCTGCACCAGTAGTGACCATCAACCTCTTTTTCTTGAACCTGCATACACGTCTCCGAACCAATAAACCCGATTGGGACACATGTTTTCCCTCATACCCACTGCCACTTTGACTATCACACGTATAATTTTTTTTTCAGCCACTAGCAACCCTGATTTCTTGTTCATCGTGGGCAACCCAACATAACCATCCATGACCAGCCTTCCAACCGAAAACCCCGCATCTTCATTGACACTGCCATCAACACCAATCGATGGCCATTATTGCTAGAAACGCCTTCCATGGTCAACACCAATGATTGCACAGTAGCTAGCACCCTCTTCCATAACAGAACCGCCAACTCCTCCATAAAAAAAAAACTACTTCTTTGCAAAATAACCCTTGTTCATCATCTTCTCCACCCTCCTTTGGTGCTAGTAGCAATGATGACTCACAGAAAAGAAGAGAGGAAGATCAAACCTTTAATCAAGTAGATCTCCCCCTTCAGACATCCTTTTGCCTCACCGTCCAAAGGTGAAGAGGGAAACACCCTCCTCCAGAACACCCTCCTCCAGCAGCAGCTATGCATGAATTCATGGGCCGACAGTGTTGGAGGCGCATGGTATACTCGCCACCACTGTTCCAGCAGTCCATTTTGCTCGATTTTAGTTAATTCCTAGACACACTAAACATCTTAGAAGATCAATTCATAAACACAAAATATTTTTGGATAAATTGCTATAATGTTGTAAAATCTTAGGACAAAATATTTATTATTGTGTATAATTTTGGACTGTTAGGACATTATTTGATTTGAATTGATGCGTGTTTTTTTATTTAATAATTATGTGGTGGATTTTGAGTTTATTTTCTTAGAGTTGCCATTGTGAAATGAATGTTAAATGTTGTTTTATGATTTATGGTTCAGTTTCTATTGATTTGAGCATTAAATAATGATTCATGAATTATGTTTGGGTTGGTTTTGATTTATTTGGATTAACATAAAATTTAAACAAAGTCATGAATTTACAAAATTCTTGTGGATTTTTATTTTTGCTTCGTCTTGAGTTTATGCACAATAATTTATCTTTAGATAATAATATCCTTATTAAAATAGTTTGATTTTAAAATGCACTTTGTGTTTTACAAAACATGGCCTTAGTCTAAATTAAATAAATTTTTAAATTTTTTGGAAGATCATTTTGCCAATAATTTTGAGTTCACCATATTTTTTACCCTTCCATATTTAATATTTAGAATTGTGACCTAGATGCGAGATGTTTTTTCGGTATTAAGTAAATCACTTTCTTCGATAAAAAACAACTAAAAATCTTTCTTTCAAAAATATAATTTTATTTTAAATTGCATATGACAAAGTCTCTAAAAAAATCATATTTGCATAAATAATAAACAAAAATACAAGGCATGATTTACCATCTTTAAATACAAAAATCCATGAAAGTTAGTTTTGTTGATATAATTTCATGTATTTTTGGATTTAATAACTAATTATGAAATACATGAGAACTTGAGCTACATTTTAAAAATACCAAAAAAAATTATTTTGCTTGCTCAAATATCAAGAATTACAAATTCAAAGAGCTTTTACTTGAGGAAATATTTTAGATAGTAATATAAAACTATTTCTAGAACCTCATCAAAAAGCTTAAGTTTTTTTGTTGAAAAGGTTCTTTAACTATATCAATATTGAATTTTTTGTCAAACTTTTTTGTGGTGGAACCTGTAAATGACTAAAATAGTGTTTAGGAGTGTGGTTGTAATTGCTTTTGAAAAAAAAATTTCCTCAAAAATGCATCAAAATAATATTTTTTTATTTTTAAAAAATCATTTTTCATATCATCGTGTCAAAACGATTTGAAAGCACAAAAAAAAATTAAAATTTTGTTAAAAACACTTTTAAAATGTAAAAACAAATATAGAATAACCAATATTTTGAATAATCGATGATTTCTCCCTCTGCTTATTGAATAATCATGTGTGGTAGCACAAATTTATTACTTGATATCTTGAACTGCAAACTGCGCAGGATGCAAAAAAAAAAAAAAAAAGGTGACCAGTACACGATGCCAGAAGACAACTTAGATGGTAGAAATTAAAGCATGGATAACGATATTCTCCTACGTGGACAGCAATAAACATTGCCATGCCTGCATATTTCGATATTAGCGTATGTTGCCAACATTAATTGTGCTTCTTGTTTTTCAAGTTAAATTTGTCATTAATTTCTTATTGCAAAAACAAGGTTTAGCCACGAGAATTTTTTAGAGACAGATACTTGCACTCGAGACTTTTTAAAGATAAAGAGGATATTAATGTCGGTTGAAATATTATCACAAACAAATTAAAATTTCCTGAGCTTACAATAATTTTTCACGAAAAAAGCAGCCGAAGGAGGTTTTCTCATATCCAAGCAAAACGATTAAGGTCCTAAGAAGTAAAGCCTCGTAATCGAACCTGGTTCATCGAGTTAAAATGAGAAAAAAATTGGAATAACCAAATTAAGAGAGGATGATATTTTCTGCTAAGAGGAAAAAAAATGGTTTCATCTCTGTCTTCCATCTATACAACAATTAACAAATTTGGCCAATATTTAAACTAATGACAGGACTTGAATTAATAATATTTACGTGAAATGTACACATAACTCACTGCAGATGTGTTAGTTTGTCACTGATTTATGTTGAGGAAACATATTTTATATCAAAGTAAAATATGAAATTGTGTTGGAAGAATTTATATTGAATGTGTATAAAATTGTATTTCATACTGAATATAATATCTAGGTAACATGATGATTATCATCTTTTTAAAGTATTATTTGTGTCAGCTACTAATATTTGATAGAGTTTAAATCAAATATAATTTTATGACTAATGTAAAGTCATTAATAGTCAATTTGACTACAATACAAGGCACTTTAATTTAATAAAAAACTTAGTTGGATAATTTATAAGAAGAAAGAGAAAGAATGTTTTATAAATAACTATTGAGCTTTTATTAATAGTTGCAAGTAATTAAAAACTAAAATCTTTGTTATTTGTCTAGAAATTTCAATAAATGTATAGTTTAACTATAAGAAATCTCACTTCTAAATACAAATTGATGATGTCTCAAAAAATCTAAGTAGCTTAGAAGTAAGATTTATGTGTTGGATAATCAGTTAATCTCTTTATTTTAGAAACTTTGCCCTGATAATTTTAATGAGAGAAAATGTCCCTGACATAGTTATCAAACCCGATCCGGGGGTTGACCTAGCCAAAGAATCGGGTCCCGAGTTTCATGGGTCAACCCAAAAAAATAAAAATAAAATATTTAAAGTTTTAATATTTTATATGAAAAAATTAAAAAACAATCCTATAGGCTATACATGTTGTAAATAATGAAGTTTAAAACAATATTTTAAAAAATAATTTATCTCACATTGAAAAGATATTATATTATCCTTTTAAGTTGAAGTATTTAAACTAAAATTTTTTTATCCCACATTGAAAAAACATAACTTTTTTCTTGGGAACATAGAGTATATATAGTACAGGGTTTCAAATCTCGCATTGAAAAAATAAAATATTTTTCTAGTATTTATATAGTAAACTTTAAAAAGTGTTAATAACCAACTAAAAAAATTTGAAAAAAGAGGGGTATAGGAGAAAGACCACATTTGAAAAAAAAATTGGGTCTTGTCGGGGTTCACCTAAGTCGCCCCGGTCATGAGTCGACCCGCCGGGTCGAGCGGGTTTTGCCGAGTTGTTGCATTGGCTGGTCTTTTGTCTTACCCGGCCCGGTCTAGCCACTGAGTCGACCCGCCGGGCCAGTTCGAGTTTAATAACACTGGTCACTAATACATGCATTAATAAGGGATACATATCCTTTACACAAACATTAATGCGATGAAAATATGGTAAACTCTAGGGAGATTTTTATACATTATCCCTTACACAACGTTAATGTTGATGAAAATATGGTAGGTACTTTTTATACATTATCCATTACACAACATTAATGTCGATGGAAATATAGCAGGCCCTTAGAAGACTTCTATACACTTAAGGGTGTAGGGAGAATATGATATGTAGCTGATCCTATGGGGGCTGAGCTCTTTCTCTAAGCTAAGACTATAGGGGTTAGGCTCTTCTCCTAAGTTGAGCTAATAAGAGTTGGCTCTTCTCCTAAGACATTTAGTTATTTCCCAATGCTGAGCTCATGAGGGCTGAGCTCTTCTCCTAAATCGAGCCTGATGTGGACTAGCCCAGAATCACTACCAAGGACCCGTTATACGTTCCAAATGGTCCAATGACTCGGTCCAAGACAAATGCATTGAAAGAGGCATTGAATGCATTGGTTTTAAAGGTTTCGACCAAGTGAGATTTTAAGGGTCCATTGGAGCATCAAGAGGAAGCCCCGGTACATCTTCTTCATGTGCAAGAGGGGCCTAATCCAACTTTATTTGTGCCATGAGGTGAGGACAGCAAAGGAAACAAAAAAATCCTACTACAACTTGGAAACAATATGGGTGGCTACCTTTTCCATTTATTTCTAGAATTAATGGGCTACATGGAACACTATAAATGAGCCTTGAATCAGTTCTATACTATTTTATTTCCTTCTCTTCTTCTCATGGCAAAACATGGATTTAATATTATGGACTTTATTTTTATTTTTATTTTTGTTAGTTGTAGTCCAAGGCTTGCTTGGGCTTAATTAATACCTTGTTTTCAGTTAGGATCCAAGGCTTGTTTGGATCAGATTATGGGCCTTTCAGTTTAGGATTTTTGTATCAGTTTCGTATGTGGGTCAGTTCAACCCACAATGGTAGATCCATTATAATTAATTTTTAAGAATTATTTAAACACATGTAACCTAAATTTCGGTAGCCATTGATGAATATTACTTTTGAATTTTTCAGTTTTAATGTATGAGAGTGATTCTTGCCTTCTTCAATTCTTGAACGAACTGAATTTGACTTATCGAAGATTAACTGGCTTCCTGGTGTCTTGGGGAGGTTTCCATTATGTCACAGTCCTATTAGATCTATTTTGGCTTTCCGGGGTGAGATCTCAATCCTGATTGTGGGTTGCGTGATCACGAGGTTCGCATCAATTGGTATCAGAGCTAGGCTCCGAAACAAGGTCATATATTTTCGGTTTTTTTAGTGTTCCTTTAAGTTTTTCAGTGTTTGTGTCGTTCATCCTCTTTTTCCTTGTGTCTGCATCATCTATGAAAAAAAAAGTGTTATATTTTATCTTATTGTTGTCTCTAATCATAGCAGTGACATATAAAAAAGAAAGAGAGAGATTATACGAAATTTAAAGGATGATTCAATTCTGCCGCAAAAACACAACTCTTAGTGAACCATAACCATACCACCTTGGAATCAATTGAAACTTCATATTCTATCTACTGGGGGTACGATTGCATCATATATTAAATTTGAGCTTATTTTGATATCGTTTACTTGAGGTTTTAATTCGAGATTCAATTTTGCCGCAAACTGATCATATAAGGGGTTTGCGTACCTAGACATAAGCGAACAACCTATAAACTGAGATTTGTTGTTTGTTTGGTGTCATAATACTAAATATTGATCTTGAAGTCATTAACATATCGTTTGGTCTGGGTTTCAATTCTATTATGTAAAAATTACGTAACAGGTCAGATTGACGTCAAGTTCCAAAACGGGATCCTTGTTGTTTGTTTTTCTCCAAATATTTTTGTTTATATTATAATTAGGTTATTTAGGAGTCAAGTAATTGTTTTCTCTAATATTCCCTTTTGTTTTATTTCGTGTCTTCATTTCGTCCACAATTCGTATGAATTTGCATTGCTAATCGTGAAATCATAATCGTGGTTATGTTTTACATTGTTTTCAGTATATTTATTGTTTCTTGAGTATGAAAATTATAAGTGGATTGCGCTGCGAAGGCTTCTGACTTTGATTTGTTGATTTTAATTCCTAAAGATCCAAAAGAAAGCAAGTTGTGAGGTAAAAGGCATAGTGAGTATATTAGAGTGAAAATCCTTGATTTTTGTGTTAAACTCGAGAGGTGTGAGGATATATTTTGTGCTACTAACCAAATTTTACAGATTAAAAAAATATCTAAAATCAACAAATCAGTGACACAAAATGCTGACGTCGCTTTCCAATTGCGAGCTATAGGCCAGTAATTCGAGCTCTTTTGTCTAGGACATACAAGGATCTGAAAGATAAGGGGAATTCAATAAAGCAACAGAATAGTGGGGCTATTCAACGAGGAAATACGGTCTGTAGGGCCATACGTAATGTCAGATATGATTTTGACGAGTTTGTTGACAAAAACACAGATGCGGGTGAAGATGACTATGATTTTGTCTGCTGGCCATGGAATCAAGTTCGGACCACTTAGGGATAGGAGGAATGTGAATTTCCATGGCATGGGGAATTAAGAAGATGTGGACGGGAACTTGGACTTCATTAAACTGAAAATTCCTAACTTCTAAGGTAAAAACCATCCCGAGGCTTATTTGGAGTGGGAGAAAAAGGTAGATTTGATTTTTGATTGCTATGGCTATTCTGAACAAAAGAAGGTGAAATTGGTGGTCATTGAGTTTACGGAGTATGCATTGATTTGGTCTAAAATGAAAAAAGATCTGCAACATATATGTGATAAATGCATAACTTGCAGGAAAGCAAAGTTTAGGACTCAACCACATGGCTTGTATACCCCTCTGCCTATACCGAATGAACCATGGGTAGACATTTTGATGGACTTCATCTTCGGTTTACCTAGGTCAAAACGAGGTAGGGATTCCATCTTTGTAGTTGTTGATAGGTTTTCAAAGATGGCACACTTCATTCCATGTCATAAAACTGATGATGCAACTAACAATGCTGATTTGTTCTTTAGGGAGATAGTACGGCTTCACGGGGTCCCTAAGAGCATTGTTTCTGATAGAGATGTTAAGTTCCTTAGTTATTTTTGGAAGGTGTTATGGGGAAAATTGTGTACTAAACTATTGTTTTCAACTACTTGTCACCCCCAAAAAGACAGACAAATCAAAGTAGTTAATAGGACCTTGACACAACTTCTGCGTGTTGTCATTCAAAAGAGCTTAAAGAATTGGGAAGATTGTTTGTCATTTATAGAGTTTGCATATAATGGTAGTGTGCACTCTACAACTGCATTTTCACCATTTGAAATTGTGTATGGATTTAACCCTTTAACTCCAAAGGATTTGATTCCTTTGCCTGTTGATGAAAGGGTAGTTTGTGGTAATCGTAAAGCATAGGTGGTGAAGACACTCCATGAGAGTATGCGGCAACAGATTGAAAAGAGAAATCGTGTGTATGCGACCAAAGCCAATAAGGGGCGCAAACATGTTGTCTTTCAGCCCGACGATTGGGTTAGGGTGTATATGCGCAAGGAGAGATTTCCTGTCCATAGGAAATCAAAGCTACAACCACGAGGAGATGGGTCATTTCAGATCCTTAAGATGATCAATGACAATGCTTCTAAAGTTGATTTGCCATGTGAGTATGGTATTAGTGATACCTTTAATGTTTATGATCTTACTCTGTTTGATGTAGGTGATGATTCGAGGTCAAATCCTTTTGAAGAGAGAGGGGATGACGAGGATCAGCCCAACACCAAGTGCAATTATGCCAACGACCCATTGGAGGTGCCAATTGGGCCAATTATAAAAGCTAGGGCGAAGAAGCTTAAAGAAGCATTGAATAGGTTTGTTCAAAACATATGGAGCAAAATGGACCTAGAGGGGCTTGGGACATTTAAGGAGCATGAACGATAGCCTTTAATTCATCAAATTCAGGTCCAAGAAGAGCCCAATTCGTGTGGAATAAGGGGCTGATGTGTCCGGCCCAATACCAACCTTGTTAAGCTTATTTTTTCCTAATGCTACAAGGATAGAAAGTCAACAATTTATTCTACTAATTAAGTAAGGAAGTTGGCCAGATCTTATTCCTAAAGAGGGAAGGATTATTTAATGTTTTTCCTAAATTAGGAAGGAAAGTAATTAAATCAGCAACAAATGAGGAAATTTTTTTTTCTTATTTGTTCAGGTTAAACAAGGAAATCCAAGCTAATCAAGGACATCAAAGGGGGTAGCAACACAAATTTTCCAAATCATATTTAGGATGGTAATTTTCGGATTTTTATTTTTTTCTTCTTAGTCTTCGGGTTATTATTACTTATTTAGGATGATACAAACTTCGTGATCATGTGGTCACGCAGCCCACATGCAAAGACACCAAATTCCCGGAAAGCCAAGTAAATCAGGTTTGATAGGAGTGTGGTACAAAGATAACTTGTACCTAGGCACCAACACTATTAAAAACGGAAACACCCACCCAACGAATATTAATTCGTGAATGAAAAGTATAAGGATGACATCACGAAGTTAGTTGTTCTTTGATAAGTCGTTTCAGTTCTTTAGAGAACAAAGGAATGGATAATATCTCACCACTCACACATAAAGTTGTGGCATAAGATGTTTGTTAATTTGAAAAATTCGTAGCCCCTACATGTTTGGTTATGGTTTTATTTATACTTATTCTAGATTGAAATAAACCCTAATAGACCTCCCCTTATGTGGACTTATATGAGGCTCACTTATAATTGACCCAAATGAGTAATAAACCAAAGGCTAAGAAGAAAATAATTAAGCTTCTTTGCCCTAGCTCTTGTAATTGGCCTACTTGGTACCTCTAATGGATCTTTGGTATAATTAAGCTTGGTGTTAGGCTGATCTGCATCATCCCCTCTCTCTTTAAAAGGGTTCGACCTTGAATCATCACCTACATCAAACAGAGTAAGATCAGAAACATTAAAGGTAGCACTAACACTATACTCACCAAGCAAATCAACTTCATTGATCCGCTCAAGGATGTGAAATGACCCATCCTCACGTGGGTGTAGCTTAGATTTCCTTTGGGTTGAAAATCTCACCTTGCGCATATGTACTACCCAATCACCGGGCTGAAAGACAAAATGTTTGTGCCCTTTATTGGCTTTAATTGCGTACACGCGGTTCCTCTTTTCAATTTGTTGTCACATAAAGATACGATAATGATACGATCCAGGCAAGGTCAAATTCGGATTTTGACGTAAAAAGTGCAACTATCCAGGTTTACGGCAACAATCATAATTCTCAATCCGACTATTGGATTAGGCTGAAATTGTACATGAAATCTCCTGACAGGTTTGGGCCAATCGGAGTTCGGGAAGGCATCTCAATACGGGTCAACAAAAGCTGTACGAATTTTGTTATTTACTTCCTTTTGACTTGTGGACTTCCTATTTGGCTATGATTCTTTTCCTAAAAGGATGTGGCAGCTTATTTTGGGAATCTCCTAATTCTACAAAGATCTTTAATGGGTTGCAACATAGTTTCCAAGTGTGGCAAAGATTCATAAATGTTTTAGAATCCTTTTCTTACAAGGATTCCTTATTCATCCTAGCTACAAAAAAAGGAAAGAAGATTTCAGAATTAATTCTACCTTCAGATGTGATTCTCCTAGCTTATGTGGGACTTCTAAAGGGCAACAAATCTGATCCTATTATATTTAGGATATCAAATTCGGATTTATTATTGTTATTATTATTTTCTTCTTACTTTAGGGTTTATTTATATTATTTGGGTTTAATTGTAATGGGCATCATATAAGTCCACATAAGGGGTCCATTAGGGTTTATTTTAATTTGTAGTCACTATAAATAAGGGCATAACCAGACATGTAAGGTTACACAATTTTCAGATCAATAAAGTTCTTTGTTGCACTTATTGTGTGTTGGTGGGATAATCTCCCTTCCTTGGTTCTCTAAAGAACTGAAAACGACTTATCGAAGAACAACTGTCTTCGTGGCATCATCCTTATACTTCTCGTTCGCGAATCAATATTCGTTGGGTGGGGGCCTCCGTTTCCAATAGTGCTGGTGCCTAGGTACAAGTTATCTTTGTGTCACACAGTCCTATCAAACCTAATTTACTTGGCTTTCCGGGAATTGGTGTCTTTGTGTGTGGGTTGCGTGACCATGTGATCACGAGGTTTGCGTCATTTGAAATTAGAGCTTGGCTCCATTAATCAGGTTATATACTTCTGAAATTTTCGTTTCTTGTTGTTTCCGCAAAAATTCCTTAGTGTCCAATTTCTTCTTCTCCTTGATTTTGCAGCATATCAATATAAAAAAAAAATTGGTTATTTCATTTGGTTCCTGTTCAAAATATATCAGTAGCATAAAAAAAAGAAAAAAGAAAAAAGAAAAAAAAAAGTCGTTCAAAAAGATATTTATTGGTTTCTGCCGCAGAAAACTAGCTCAAATTTGAGACTCTGATTACTGGGGTCCTACTCGCACCATATATTGATTTTGGGGTCATTTGGATATCGTTTGCTTTGGTTTTTAATTTCGGGTCTAATCAGGTCTGATTCATAATGTTTTTGCGTCAGTATATCAAAACTTATCATAAATTTTTCAAACTTTATATTCTGTCTATTTGGGTTGATATAGCACTATATATGAAATTGTAGCTCAATCTGACATCATTTACTTTAGGTTCCAGATTCAGACTTAACTTGTCGTAAACGAGTCTATTTTGCGTCAACTTTTGAAATTCACTTTCTTTCTGTTGTTTCCATTTCTTGCAGTATATTTTCAACATATCCAACATATTTGGGCGTTGTTTCATCATTTTGCATATTTCGTTTCTGTTTTTATTCGAGTCTTCAGTTTCGTTCATATTTCGAATAGATTCGCTTGCTACTCGCGAGACTATTATTAGAGTTTTGTTTTTGCTTGTTTTCTGGTTTTTATTGCTTCTTATACATATTTGGATTGCGCTGTGAAGTTGGTTCTATTTGGTGTTGGTTTGAGTTCCGCAAGAACCGCAAGAAGGTGAGACGAGAGGTGTGAGCATGTGTGAGGATATTAAGAGTGTTTGAGCGAAACACGAGCGATGTGAGGATTTTTTTTTACCACTTACCAATTTTTGCAGGTAGTATCATGTCATATCGAAACAACACACCACCCCCTCACGATGTAGAACTTAAATTCCAAATGCAAGCCATGACAAAGATGATGGAAATAATGAATTTCATGATGGGGAACGTATGTGACAGACTTGAGAAGGTGGGAAAACATGGTAACATGGCTGGAACATGTACCCAAGACGTGAGAAAGGTTGGGGCTGAACCGAAATCAAACAATGGCAACGGGGCTGAAAGGCCAAGGTAGGTTGATTATGCGGATTTTGAGGAGGACATTAATGATATTGGTGATGGTGGTTTTAAGGATGAGACCATAGGCCATCAGGAAGGTTTTCGGCAACCTAGAAACCAAAGGGATTTCGTGTATCACAAAAGAAAATGAGGATTCAAAAGGAGAGGGTGGTATCAAAGGGAGAGAAATAAAGAGATTAGTGTTCTAAAAAACGAATCCAAGAGTCTATCCCGTATTTTAGGGGAGATGAAGCAAGAACTTGGTGTGTTAACGACAACAGTCAATGCCCAGCAAGCTTCAAAAAGAGAGGAGAAAATATGCTACATTGATGATATATGAAATAGAACGGCTGCTACTTTCATCCAAAGTTGTTGGCGACGATTGTTGGCAAGAAAAGAACTCCAAAGGCTTCAAAAAAAGGCTAAGGAATTGTCCATTCAACTTCTTGGTGATTCGAGGACGAATCATCTTGAAGAGAGAGGGAATGATACTGATGCGAACCTCGTGATCACATGGTCACGCAACCCACACGCAAAGACACCAATTCCCGGAAAGCCAAGTAAATCAGGTTTGATAGTAGTGTGACACAAAGATAACTTGTACCTAGGCACCAGCACTATTGGAAACGAAGACCCCCACCCAACGAATATTGATTCGCGAACGGGAAGTATAAGGATGAAGCCACGAAGACAGTTGTTCTTCGATAAGTCGTTTTCAGTTCTTTAGAGAACCATGGAAGGGAGATTATCTCACCAACACATACACACACAAAGTGCGGCAAACAAGAAGTTTTTATTAATCTGAATTGTCTAACTTACATGTCTGGTTATGCCTTTATTTATGCTAACTGTAGACTTAAATAAACCCTAATGGACCCCCCTTAGGTGGACTTATATTAAGCCCACTTACAATTGACCCAAATAAGTAATAATAACCCAAAGACTAAGAAGAAAATAATAAAAATCTGAAAATTACCATCCTAAATATGCTAGAATCATATTTGTCACCCTTAAGAAGTCCCAAATAGACTAGGAAATCTGATCTGAAGGTAGAATTTATTTTGAAGTCTTCTTTCCTTTTTGTAGCTAGGATGAATAAGGAATCCTTGTAAGAAAAGGATTCTGAAATAATTATGAATCCTTGCCACACTTGGAAACTATGTTGCAGCCAATTAAA
>Ga0307515_10014320_pt1 | contig 14721 bp, 15 predicted proteins | sample 17_EM_MG_FD_194513 | JGI IMG/M metagenome (GOLD analysis project Ga0307515, IMG submission 194513) | Populus trichocarpa ectomycorrhiza microbial communities from riparian zone in the Pacific Northwest, United States - 17_EM | ecosystem: Host-associated > Plants > Roots > Unclassified | place... | reverse complement strand
GTCGCGGGTGAGCGCGTCGGCCATCCACGAGCAATCGTAGCCCCACACGGCCTCCTGCATGGCCGCGATCCTCTCGAAGTCGGCGCGCTCGGCGACCTCGCGGATCCGCACGCCCTCGGGCAGGCGCGGTTCGGCGGCGAGCCCGGCGGCCTCGCCGACGATGATCGTCTCGCGGTCCTCGGGCGTGAAGCCCGCGGCGAGGAGGCGCTCGGGCAGATCGGCGGGCCGGTCCATTCCGTGCGTCTTCCACTCGAACGACAGGCCGTGGCCGCCGAAGTGCTCGCACTGGCGGGCGATGAGTGCGTCGAGCTCGCCGCCTTCGACGCCCCCGAGGTCCTGGTAGCTGAGGAAGCCGCGGCCGGTGAGCGGGGTCTTGCGGTGGAGCGGGCCGTCGGTGTCGAGGTTGGAGGCGCCGTCGACGAGGAGCCGCGCGCGGATCTGCTCGGTGTAGGCGGCGCGGTAGGCGTCGGCGAGCGGGGAGCGGTCAAGATCAGGCATGCGGGTCACCTAACCATCAGAGCGCGCAGGCGGTCCACCGGGATTCCGGGCAGCGTGCGCCCGTTGAAGCCGACGGTGGTGCGCGCGGCGGCCAGGGAGTTGAGGACCGACTCCTCGACGGCGTCGAGCGCGGCCGTCAGCAGCGGGTTCAGCACGGCGTCGGCGGGCGCGCGACCGTCGCGCCGCACGGAGAACGCGAGGCCGTAGTCGCCGCTGCCGTGGGTGTAGGCGGCGCCGACACGCCCGAGTCCGAACACCAGCCGCCGGGCGAGTCGCGTGAGCTGGCGGGCGTCGAGAGGCGCGTCCGTCGCGGCGACGACCATGCACGAACCGGCCTCGGTCGCCGACGGGTCCTCGGTCTCGAAGTCGGGGACGACCCCGCCGACGCGCAGTCTCCCGCCGAAGTTCGCCTGCACCAGCACGCCCAGCGTGACCTCGTCACCGGCGACCTCGACGACCCGCGACGACGTGCCGATCCCCGCTTTGAACCCCAGCGCGCCCGTCCCCGTCCCCGCGCCGACCGAGCCCTCCTCGACCGGCCCGCCCGCGGCACCGTCCAGCGCGGCCAGCACGTCCGCCTCGGTCACCGGCCGCGACCGCCCGTCGGACAGCCACGTGTCGTTGCACTCGCCGACGACGGGGTTGAAGGAGACGACGTCGGTCCACGCGGGTTTCGACAGCATCCACGTGACCAGCGCGTCGGCCGTGCGGAACGCCGACAGCGTCGAGGTCAGCACGACCGGTGACTCGATCACGCCCAGCTCGGCGACCTGCGTGGCGCCGATGAGCTTGCCGTAGCCGTTGCCGGCGAAGAGCCCGGCGGGCAGAGGCGCGTCCGGACCGACGCCTTGCGGCACGATCGCGGTGACGCCGCTGTGGATCGTCGGCGGGCGCAGGATCGTCGTGTGCCCGGCGAGGACGCCCGGGACGTCGGTGATCGCGTTGTGCGGGCCGGTCCGGCCGGGCGCGGGGACGAGGCCGTGGTCGCGGGCGCGTGTCGTCATGGGAGATCAACGTACGCGCGTGAGCGTCCCGTAGGCGATGAGCGCCCCCACGGCCGTGACGCCCGCCGCCAGCAGGAACGCATGGTTGAGGCCGACGCTGAAGTCGCCGGCGCCGAGGACCGCGCCGTAGGTCGCCACGCCCATCCCGCCGCCGAGCTGCTGCACGGTGTTGTTGATCCCGGCGGCGAGGCCGAGGCGGCCAGGGCCGTCGACGGTGAGCGCGCTCAGCACAGGCAGCGCCATCCCCGCGCCGAAGCCGGACAGTGCCATCCCCGGCACGAGCGCCCACCAGCCGCTCCCCGCGCCGGTGAGGAACATCCACGTCAGCGCGACGGCCACCGCGCCGAGCCCGCCGACGACCAACGGCCGAGGCGACACGCGGTCCATGAGCGACCCGGCGACCGGCCCGGCCAGCAGCAGCGGCACGACGCCGGGGAGAAGTGCGAGCCCGGCGCCGAGCGCGGTGTAGCCGCGCACGTCCTGGAAGTAGACGGAGATGTACATGAACAGCGCGAACGTTCCCGCCTGGACCACGAATGCGCCCGCCTGCGCACCCATGAACCGGGGCCGCAGGAACGCGCCGAAGCCGGTGCCGGTCGTCGCCGTGTGCGGGGTGCGCGGCAGCGTCCGGGAGGCGATGAGGATGCAGAGCGCGGCGACCGGCACGTTGAGCAGGAAGATCCACCGCCACGACGCGCCCGACACCAGCGCGCCACCGACCAGCGGCCCGGTCACGACCGCGATGCCCGCGGTCATGCCGCGCACGCCGAAGGCGACGCCCCTGTCGCGGCCCTCGTAGGTGAGCGCGACGAGCGACATCGTGCTGGCGAACAGGATCGCCGCGGCGAAGCCCTGCACGACCCGCCCGCCGATCAGCAGCTCGATGTCGCGGGCGAAACCGCAGGCCAGCGAGGCGGCGGTGAAGAGCACGACCCCGGCGTAGAACATGCGGCGGTGTCCGACGCGGTCGGCGAGCAGCCCGGTCGGGAGCTGGAGCAGGCCCATGGTGAGCGCGTAGGACGTGAGCACCCACTGGAGCCCGCCGAGGCCGGTGCCGAGGTCGTCGCCGATCGCGGGCAGCGCGACGGTGACGACGGTGGCGTCGAGCATGAGCATGAAGACGGCGAGCACGATCGCGGCGAGCGGCCACCAGCGTGACGTGAACATAGTTCCTCCCCTAGCAGTTGTAGGGGAAAACTAACACTGCTAGGGATCCCCTGGCAATGCTAGATTTCGGCCATGTCCGACAACCCGATCGGCGCCGCGTGGAGCGACGCCGACGCAGCCACCCGCCTCGACCGCGCCGAGATCGTCCGGGTCGCCCTCGAACTGCTCGACACGCAGGGGCTCGACTCGTTCAGCATGCGCAAGCTCGCGCAGGCGCTGGAGATCAAGTCGCCGTCGCTGTACTGGCACGTGCGCAGCAAGGAGGAGCTGTACGACCTGATCATCGACACGGTCTACGGCAAGTGCCCGCTGCCCGACGAGGCGGCGACGTGGGACGCGCGGCTCACCGGGCTCGCGCTGTCGCTGCGGAGGGTCTTCCTCGACCACCCGGCCGCCGCGCGACTGCTGCCGGGGCGCGTCCCGGCGGGGCCGAACGCGCTGCGCGTCGCCGACCACATCATCGGGATCATGCGCGGGGCCGGGTTCGACGACAAGTACGCGTCGTACGGGTACCTGATCCTGCACTTCTACGTCGCGGGCTTCGCGAGTCTGGAGGTCGCGTTCGGGAAGGGGTCGGCGGGGGACGTGCGGCTGGCCGACTTCGGCGCGTTCCTCGGCGGGCTGTCGACGGAGCGGTACCCGGACCTGACGGCGGTGTCGGGGGTGCTGCTGACCGGGCATCTGACCGACCGGTTCGCGTTCGGGCTGGAGGGGGTCCTCGGCCGGTTCAAGGAGGAGCTTGACTCTCACTAGAGTCAGCCTCTAAAGTCAATGACTAGAGTTGTACTCTAGCCATTGGAGGCCGCCATGACGTCCACTCCCGAGCAGATCGCCCTCGAAGAGCTCGTCCAGCAGCAGTTGGAGGGGTACTACAGCGCGGGCAAGCCGCCGTGGGACACCGATGTCGCTCCGCCTGAGCTGGTCGACCTGGTGAACGGGTCCGCTGCCGGCCGCGCGCTCGACCTGGGCTGCGGGACGGGGACCAACTCCGTCCACCTGGCCGCGCACGGCTGGGAGGTCGTCGGCGTCGACCTGGTCGCGCGGGCGATCGAGCAGGCGCGCGACAAGGTCGCCGACGGAACGCCCGTCCGGTTCCTGCACGGCGACGCCACCCGGCTCGACGACCTCGACGCGGCGGGCCCGTTCGACCTGGTCTTCGACCTGAGCTGCTACTGCGGCATCCCGACGCACCGGCGCGACGCCTACGCCGACGGCGTGACGCGCCGGACCGCGCCGGGCGCGCGGCTGCTGATGTTCGGGTACGGGCCGGGGGTGTTCGAGGACGGGTACACCGGCGTCACCGCCGACGAGCTGGGGGAGCGGTTCGGGGAGTGGGAGGTGGCCGACGTGACGCCGGGGACGAACCCGTTCCCGACGTACTGGTTCACGCTGCGGCGGTCGTGACGGGCGAGTTATCCACAACCGGTGGGTTGTCCACAGCGAGCGGGGCTCATGTTCGCCAGGTCATGCCTGCGGCAGCGCTACGGTCGAACGTAGGGAGGAGGCCGGGAGGCCCCGGGGGCGGTTCACCTTCGTGAGAGCGTCGGGCGCCGACCCGTCCACTCCCTAAACCACCCGCCAGTGCGTCATCACCCTCCCGTCCTCCACCACGTGGAACGCCACCCCCGGAGGCGCCTCCAGGTCGACGAGCCCTTCGCCCCGCTCCCAGTCCAGCCGCAGCGTCGACGTGACGCCCGGCGCGATCAGCAGCGGCCGCCCGGCGAACGTCGAGGCCGCCGCCGTGTGCGTGTGCCCGGTCAGCACCGCCAGCACGTGCGGGCTCCCCTCCAACACGGCGGCCAACTTGCCGGGGTTCTGGAGCATCCACGTGTCGACGCGCTCCTGATGCATTCGCACCGGCGGGTGGTGGAACGCGATCAGCGTCGGCGTGCCGCGCAGCTCTTCCAGGCGCGCCGCCAGCCAGTCCAGAGTGGACGGTACGAGCTCGCCCTCGTTGCGGCCCTCGATCAGCGAGTCCAGCAGCACCAGCGCGTGTCCGGCGACGTGGTGCACGGTGTTGAGGAACCCCTCCGGCCCGCCGAGGATCTTGCGGTACGCCTCGCGGCGGTCGTGGTTGCCCGGCAGGTGCACGACCGGGTACGGCGACTCCAGCAGCCCGGCGACGATCTCGTACTCGGCGACCTCCCCGTGGTCGGCGATGTCGCCGGTCACGAGGATCGCGTCGAGCGGCCGCGCGAGGCCGTTGAGGTAGTCCATGACGCGCCGGGTGCGTTCGGTGGCGCGCTCCCCGGTGTCGATGTGGGTATCGCTGATATGGGCCAGAAGCACGGCATGTCCTAACGCTTAGAATGAGTCCAAACGTTAGGTAGCGTAGACTGCCGGGCTGTGGAGATCAAGAAGCCCCGCGAACCGGCGCTCGAACTCGCGCTCACCGTCCGCCACGACGGCGATGGCGGGATCGCCGACGACATAAGCGACGTGGCCGGGTTCAAGTCCTGGCTGAAGGACAACGCCGACATCCTCGGCCGGGGTCACGACACCGGCGAGGAGCAGCGCCTGCGAGTAGTGGCTCTGCGCAAGGCGGTCCGGGCGCTGTTCGCCTACGCGGTCCGCCCCGGGCCCGCGAGCCCCGCCGACACCGGGCGGCTGATGCCTTTGCGGCAGGCGGTTTCGGCCGTCAACGCCGCCGCGCGCGAGATGCCCGTCGTGCCCGTTCTGTCCTGGCCGACCGAGCCGGCCTCCACGTCGTCCCCTGTGGACGGACGACCGCTGGCGGCGGTACTCGCGCAGGCCGCAATCGCGTTCCTCAGCGGCCCCGATCGCCTGCGGCTGCGGGCGTGCACGGCCCCGCGCTGCGTCCGATACTTCCTCAAAGACCACAATCGGCAGCAGTGGTGCAAAACGTCCTGCGGCAACAGGGCACGGGTCGCCCGCCATTACGAGAAACACCGTGAAGGTCACCGCGACGGGCATAAAAGCCCCACTCACTTAACGATCCGGTGACGATCGCACGCAGCCGGTCACAATCGAATATCAGTGTGGAGTGCGCCGGTTCACATCTGCGCCACCTCCTACTAACGTCCACGGTGACGGCGCCGGAACGGCCGATGATCTTGGCCGCCGGGGCACAACAGTAGAAACAGTGAGGTGGCTTGATGAAGCTCAAAGGCCTGGTAGCGCTGGCATCTGCCGCAGCGCTGCTGTTGGGCACGGCGGCCTGCGCCGACAGCGACCGCGACGAAGGCGGTTCCGACGACCAGACGTTCGTCTTCGGAGCGCCCGGCGACCCCAAGTCGCTCGACCCCAGCCTCGCCACCGACGGCGAGACCTTCCGGGTCACCCGCCAGGTGTTCGAGACCCTTCTCGAGCACGAGCCCGGTGGCACCAAGATCGTCCCCGCGCTCGCCGAGAGCTACACGCAGTCGCCCGACGGCCTGAAGTGGGACTTCAAGCTCAAGAGCGGCGTCACCTTCCACGACGGCGACGCCTTCAACGCCGCGGCCGTCTGCAAGAACTTCGAGCGCTGGTACAACTGGAGCGGGACCTACCAGTCCAGCAACTTCTCCGGTTACTGGCAGGAGCTGATGGGCGGCTTCGCGAAGAACGAGAGCGAAGACACCCCCCCGGCGAACTTCAAGTCGTGCACGCCCAACGGCGACTTCGACGTGACCATCGAGGTCAACAAGTACTCCGCGACGCTCCCCGGTGCCTTCACGCACGCCGCGATGGCGCTGCACAGCCCGAAGTCGATCGACGCCATGGCCGCCGAGCCCGCGCCGACCGGCCAGGAGGGTTCGTTCACGTACCCGCAGTACAGCCAGGTCGCCGGAACCGTCGCCGGTACCGGTCCGTTCAAGCTGACGAACTGGGACAAGGGCGCGCAGCAGGTCACCCTGGAGCGCAACGACGCCTACTACGGCAACAAGGCCGGTGTCCAGAAGCTGGTCTTCCAGACCATCAAGGACGCCAACGCCGGACGCCAGGCCCTCGAAGCCGGTGACATCGACGGCTACGACCTCGTCGCCCCCGCCGACGTCAAGCCCCTCCAGGACTCCGGATACCAGGTCCCGACCCGCGGCGTCTTCAACATCCTCTACATGGGCATGCAGCAGGAGACCGAGCCGCTGCTGGCGAAGAAGGAGGTGCGCGAAGCCCTCGCGCACGCCATCGACAAGCAGTCCATCGTGGACTCGAAGCTCCCGCCGGGCGCGACCGTCGCGACGCAGTTCATGCCCGACACCGTCGAGGGCTACAACCCCGACGTCCCGCAGTACGCCTACGACCCCGCCAAGGCCAAGGAACTGCTGAAGGCCGGCGGCGCGGAGAACCTCAGCATCGACTTCTGCTACCCGACCGAGGTCAGCAGGCCGTACATGCCGAGCCCGGCCGACATCTTCGAGATCATGAAGGCCAACCTGGAGGCCGTCGGCATCACGGTCAACGACAAGCCGATGAAGTGGGCGCCGGACTACCTCGACGCCACCGACTCCGGCAAGTGCCCGCTGTACATCATCGGCTGGACCGGTGACTACAACGAGGCGTTCAACTTCATCGGCACCTGGTTCTCGGTCTACGACTCGGGCTGGGGCTTCAAGGACGAGAAGCTGTTCGCCGACATGGCCGCGGTCTCCCAGGAGCCCGACCAGGCCAAGCGGGTCGAGATGTACAAGGCCCTCAACACCGAGGTCATGGACCTCCTCCCGGGTGTCCCGCTGACGAGCTCGCCCCCGTCGATGGCGTTCGCCAAGAACGTCAACCCGCCGACGACGAGTCCGCTGACGCAGGAGAACTTCGCGGAGATCTCCTTCAAGTAGCCAGGTAGGCAACTACTCAGGACCGCCCGGGACAGTGTCCACAAGGGACATTGCCCGGGCGGTCGTGGGTCCGGTCGGTTCGGCGGTCGCCGAGCCAGCGAAGGGCACGGAGGACGCGGATGCTCCGATACATAGTCAGACGCCTGCTGCAGCTGATCCCCACCCTTTTCGGGCTGTCGATCCTGCTGTTCGCCTGGCTGCACAGTCTCCCCGGCGGTCCGGAGGCGGCGCTGCTCGACGTGCGCGCCACGGACGCCAAGCGCGCCGAGGTACGGGCGATGCTCGGCCTCGACGAACCGCTCTGGGTCCAGTACGGACGCTTCATGAAGCGCCTGGCCCGCTTCGACCTCGGCGACTCCTTCAGCACGGGCACACCGGTTCTCGAAGAGTTCGGCCGCCGCTTCCCGGCCACCGTCGAGCTCACCGTCGTCGCGATGATCTTCGCGATCGGCGCCGGCATCCCACTGGGCTACCTCGCCGCCCGCAGGCACGGCCGGCTCTTCGACGGCCTGACCGTCACCGGCTCGCTGCTCGGCATCTGCATCCCGATCTTCTTCCTCGGCTTCATCCTGAAGGCGATCTTCGCCGTCAAGCTCGGCTGGTTCCCCTCGCTGGGCCGCCAGGACGTCGACGTCAACGCCACCAGGGTCACCGAGTTCTACGTCCTCGACGGGATACTCACCCAGGAATGGGACGCGTCCCTCAACGCGTTGTGGCATCTCATCCTCCCGGCCGTCGCACTGGCCTCGATCCCCTTCGCGATCATCGTCCGCATGACCCGCGCGAGCGTCCTCGAAGTCCTCGGCGAGGACTACGTCCGCACCGCCGAGGCCAAGGGCCTGCGCGAGAACACCGTCCGCGGCAGACACGTCCTCCGCAACGCGATGCTCCCGGTCGTCACCTCGATCGGCCTGCTCACCGGCGGTCTGCTCTCAGGCGCCGTGCTGACCGAGACGGTGTTCGTCTACGGCGGGATCGGATCCTTCCTGGCGCAGGCGATCAGCGCCCGCGACTATCCCGTCCTGATGGGCTTCATCATGATCATCGCGGTGCTGTACGTGCTGATCAACCTCGCCGTCGACCTGTCCTACAGCGTCCTCGACCCCAGGGTGCGTGTGCGATGAGCACGAAGACCGACCGCATCGACCGCCTCGCCGAGCTCACCGCGCGCAAGGACGAAGGCGGCCACGGCCTCTGGTACGAGGCATTCCGGCGCCTGAGGCGCAACCCGCTCGCCATCGTCGGCGGCGCGATCATCCTCCTCTTCGTGCTGATCGCGATCCTCGCGCCCCTCCTCGCGCCCTATGAGCCGGGCGCCCAGACCTGGCTCAACCAGATCAAGGGTGCCGCCGGCTTCATCCCCGGCCCGCGCGCCGAGAACTGGCTCGGCGTCGACGGTCTGGGCCGCGACGAACTGTCCCGCATCATCATCGGATCCCGGCAGTCACTGCTCGTCGGCGTCGTCGCGACCCTCCTCGGCTTCAGCGTCGGCGCCCTCCTCGGCGGATTCTCCGGCGCGTTCCTCGGCATGTTCGGCAAACCCGGCCGCTGGGTCGACTCGATCCTCATGCGCTTCAACGACATGGCGCTCGCCGTGCCGTCGCTGCTGCTGGCCATCAGCGTCGCCACGATCCTCGGACAGGGCATGGTGACCGTCATGATCGCCGTCGGCGTCACCCAGGTCCCCGTGTTCGCCAGGCTTCTGCGCGGATCGATGCTCGCCCAGTCGCACTCCGACTACGTGCTCGCCTCGACCGCCCTGGGCGTCCGCAAGCGGCGCATCGTGCTCAACCACATCCTGCCCAACTCGATGAGCCCGGTCCTGGTGCAGGCCACGCTGAGCCTCGCCACGGCGATCATCGAGGCCGCCGGGCTGTCGTTCCTCGGACTGGGCGGCGCCGACGCGTCCAACCCGGAGTGGGGCGTCATGCTCGCCGACTCGCAGCAGTACCTGGCCACGAACCTGCGCCTTGCGGTCTATCCGGCCGTCGCGATCATCATCACCGCGCTCGGCTTCACCCTCCTCGGTGAGTCGATGCGCGAGGCGCTCGACCCGAAGCTGCGGAAGTAGGGACACGATGGCACTGCTCGAAGTCGAGGAACTCGCGGTCACGTTCCAGCGCAAGGGAACCGAGCCCGTGCACGCCGTCGACGGCGTGTCCTTCAGCGTCGCCGAGGGACAGGTCCGGTTGCGGCAAGAGCGTGACCTCGCTGGCGCTCATGGGCCTGCTGGCCAAGCGCGGTGTGAAGGTCGGCGGCAAGGCCCTGTTCGAGGGCAACGACCTGCTGACCATGCCCGCGACGACGCTGCGGGACATGCGCGGCGCCGAGATGGCGATGATCTTCCAGGACCCGCTGTCCTCGCTCAACCCGGTCGTCCCCATCGGACTCCAGGTGACCGAGGTCCTCAAGCGGCACCGGGGAATGAAGGGCGAGCCCGCGCAGAAGGAGGCCGCCGACCTGCTCGACCGGGTCGGCATTCCCGACCCGCGGCGGCGGCTGAAGGAGTATCCGCACCAGCTGTCGGGCGGGATGCGGCAGCGCGCGCTGATCGCGATGGCGGTCGCGTGCCGTCCGCGGCTGCTGATCGCCGACGAGCCGACCACGGCCCTCGACGTGACCATCCAGGCCCAGATCCTCGAACTGCTCAAGGAACTGGTCGCCGACGAGGGGACCGCGCTGATCATGATCACGCACGACCTCGGCGTCGTGGCGGGGCTGTGCGACGAGATCAACGTGATGTACGCCGGTCGCGTCGTCGAGGCAGCCGCGCGCAGGCCGCTGTTCGCCGCCCCGACGCACCCGTATTCGGTGGGGCTGCTGGGATCCATCCCGCGGCTCGACGCGCCGCGAGGCGAGAAGCTGCGGCCGATCCCCGGGTCGGTGCGCGACAACATCGCGTGGACCGACGGCTGCGCGTTCGCGCCCCGCTGTGCACATAGGACGGACGGCTGCCTGGACGGCCCGCCCGCGCTGGTGCAGACCTACACGGCCCACTCCTACCGATGCGTCAACCCGGTGACGAGTGACGAGGCCGAGGCCCTCACCGCCGCCGCGACGCTCCCCACGCCGTCCATTGTGGACGCGTCGACCGAGACGGACGGTGAATGATGAGCCTGCTCTCCGTACAGGACCTCAAGGTCCACTTCCCGATCAAGCGCGGCGTCTTCTTCGACCGCACCATCGGGCACGTCTACGCCGTCGACGGGGTGTCGCTCGACGTCGAACGCGGCCAGACCTACGGGCTGGTCGGGGAGTCCGGCTGCGGCAAGAGCACGCTCGGCCGCGCCGTGCTGCGGCTGGTCGACGTCACCTCGGGCCGCGTCGAGTTCGACGGCCGGGATCTGGCCTCGCTCAAGGGGGAGCCGCTGCGCAAGGAGCGCAGCCGCCTCCAGATGGTCTTCCAGGACCCGATGTCGAGCCTCGACCCGCGCCAGAACGTCGAGTCGATCCTGTCCGAGGGCCTCGCCGCGCACGGGATGATCGGCGACCGCAAGGCCCGCCGCGCGCACATCCAGCAGACCCTCGACGCCGTCGGCCTGCCAAGGGGCGCGCTGAGCCGCTACCCGCACGAGTTCTCCGGCGGGCAGCGCCAGCGCATCGGCATCGCCCGCGCGCTGGTCCTCAAACCCGACGTGATCATCGCCGACGAGCCGGTCTCCGCGCTCGACGTATCCGTTCAGGCGCAGGTGATCAACCTCCTGGAGGAGCTCCAGCAGGACCTCGGCCTGACCTACTTCGTCATCGCGCACGACCTCGCCGTCGTGCGGCACATCAGCGACACGATCGGCGTGATGTACCTCGGCGGGATCGTCGAGGAGGCGTCGAGCGACGTCCTCTACGTCAGCCCGCGCCACCCGTACACGAAGGCGCTGATGTCGGCGGTCCCCGTCCCGGACCCCGAGGTCGAGGACACCCGCGAACGCGTGCTGCTCAAGGGAGACCTGCCCTCGCCGGCGAACCCGCCGACGGGATGCCGGTTCCACACCCGCTGCCCGTGGCGGCAGGAGACGCGCTGCGACACCGAGCGGCCGGAGCTGACACTCGTCGGCGACGGGCACAAGGTCGCCTGCCACTGGGCCGCCGAGATCGAGGCGGGGGAGATCCAGCCGAAGAGCGACGCGGTGATCGCGGCGGCGGTGGACGCGGGGTAGGGGCAGCAGGATCACCCCGGTTCGCGGCAAAATGGCGGTATGACCCGAGAAGAGCAGCAGAAAGAGGATGGCGGCACGCCGAAGAACTCCGGCCTCGCCCTCGGCATCTCGCTGGGACTGGCGTTCGGCGTCGTGTTCGGCCTGCTCGTCTTCGACAACCTCGCGGTCGGGATCGGCTCCGGGATGGGCGTTGGCATCGCGATCGGTCTCGCCATCGACGCGAAGAACAAGAAGTCCTAGACCCCTTGTCGCACCTTCGTGCTGGAATGCCCCGCATGGACCGTGAAGCCACACGTGCGGCACTCGTGGACATCTGCACACCCGGCCTCGGCGCCGGCCTGGCCGAGCGGTTCGTCGCGCTCGGCATGCCCGGCCACGACCTGACGCGGGCCGCGCCGGGGGAGGAGACCGGGCGCTGCCGCTTCGGCGGACACCCGCTGCTGACTCCCGGTACGCCGTGGCCGGATGTCGACGGACACCCGCTGACCTTCCTCGCCGTCCTCGACACCGACGCCCTGCCCTGGCTGGACGGCGTCATCCCGCCGGGCACCGGTCTGCTCAACTTCTTCTACCTGGACGGCGATTCCGAGGCCTGCCACCCCGCCGCACACGCGCTTGGACTCACCTACATGCCCGACGACCCCAAGGCCGGCGCGGTGATCCGGTCGCCGTCCGCCGACGCCGTCGAGACCGTCGCGCCCGAGCGCGCCAGTGTGTTCCGGCCGGTGCCGTGGAAGGCCGTCCCGGGCATCGGCTTCCCCGACGACTGGGACCCCGCCTGGGATCTGCTCGACCTGCGCGACCACCCGGACGACGACGTGCGCTCGCTGCCGAGCGTCTACCTCCTCGACGCCGTCAACGGCTGGAACGCGCGGCCGGGCGCCCTCGACTCCGACGACATCGCGTTCGGCCGCCCGACCTTCCCGACCGGCAGCTCCTTCCACATCCCCGGGAAGGCCGATCCCAACGCGTACACGCACCTCCTCCAACTGTCCACACAGGACGACTGGTGGATCGGGGGCGACGGCGGCACCATGCACTGGTCGATCCCGACCGAGGCCCTCAAGGCAGGCGACTTCACCAAGGCCGTGCCGACACCGGACATCTACTGACCGCGATCCATCCATCCCGGTCGATCCCCTTGTTGCGCCTTCATGTTGCAATGCCCCACATGGATCGCGAGACCACCTTTGCCGCACTCCAGCGGTACTGCGCCGAACGCCTCGGCGCCGACGTCGCCGCCGCCTTCATGAAGCTCGCGCGGCCCGGCTTCACCCTCGCCCCGGCCGCCGCCGGGCGGGAGGCCGGACACAGCCGCTTCGGCGGCGCGCCCTTACTGACGCCAGGGACCCCGTGGCCGAGCTGCGGTGACTACCCGATGAGCCTCATCGCCGTCGTCGACACCGATGCCTTGGCGCCCTGGCTCGACGGAGTCGTCCCGCCGGGCACCGGTCTGCTCAACTTCTTCTGCGTCGACATGTACTCCGACCAGGCCGACGGCGACGTCTACGAACTCCTCGACACGTACTGGGTCGGCTCGCCCGAGCTGGGCGCCGTCGTCGCCGCACCCGCCGCCACGGCCGTCGCCGTCGAGGCGCCGGAAGGCGCGAGCGTCTTCGCGGCCGAGGAGTGGGCGGCGACGCCGGGCTTCGGCTTCCCCGACACGTGGGATCCGGCGAACAGGCTCGACGACGTCGGCCTCGACCCCTACGAGCTGCTCAACCTGTTCGCCGAGAGGCTCTCCGACCTCGACCAGCAGCCCGGCGTCGTCGCGACCGGCGACATCGCCTTCGGCCGCCCGGCCTTCCCGACCGGCGGCTCGCTGTGCATGGAGAAGGGCCTCGACCCCACCGCGTTCCACCACCTGCTCCAGCTCGACGGCGAGCACGAGTTCCAGATCGGCGGGGAGGGCGGGATCATGCACTGGTCGATCCCGAGCTCCGCGCTGGCCGAAGGCGACTTCGCCAAGGCGATCCCCACCCCCGACCACTTCTAGGAGCCCCATGCAGACCAGCGCCCCCATCCCCTCCGACAACCCCATCGCCGACATCTCCCTCGTGCGCCACGAGGGCGAGACCCTCGTCGTGTGCGCCGACCGCTGGGACGGGTTGTGGACGTGGACGCCGTCGACGGACGCGTGGGACGCGCCCGACCTCGCCTTCGCCCACGCCGCCGACCCGGTGATGCAGCCCTACCCCGACGCGACCAACCAGTTCGACATGATCGCGGCGGCGTCCGTCGGCGGCCGGCTCCTCATGGCGGGCGGCGCCGACGAGCAGGAACCTGCGCTGTGGGACCTCGCGACCGGCGAGGTCCTCGCGCGGGCGCCCGTGACGGGCGCGTACCTCAGCGACGTGATCGCCTGCGGCGACGTGTTCTTCACGGCCGAGCAGTACTCCGAGCACGTGCGGTTGTGGACGCCGGAGCGGCACGGTGAGGTGATCGGCGAGGTCGGTTCGCTGTTCTGCCTCGCGACGGCCCGCGCGGGCGGGCGCGACCTGCTGCTCGCCGGGGGCGACAGCGCGGTCGTCTACTACGCCGACACGCACGTCGAGTTCGCGTCGTTCCTGCCCACGGACGAGGGCCGCGTGTGGGGCGTGACGGCGTGCGAGGCCGATGGGCGAGCGTTGGTCGTCGGGGTGACCGAGAACGGCAGGTTGTGCGTCTGGGAGCTCGAAGGCGGCGAGGAGGAGGAGTTGTTCGAGCCGATCGAGGCCTCCAAGGGTTCGCTGGAGGACGTCGAGGTGCTGACGCTCGGTGGACGTCCGCTCGCGGTCACGGCGGCCGACGGGGGAGGGCTGCGGCTGTGGGACGTCACCGACGGGAGCGCGGCGGGGCACGTCGAGGGACACAGGGTGGCCGTGATGGAGAAGGCCGAGATCGACGGGCGGACGGTGCTGGTGACGGGTGGGGCCGACGGCATGGTGTGCGTGTGGGAGGAGGGGGACTTGCGTCCGTGACTCTGCTTCCAGCGGGCGGCGTGGGGCGGCGGGGTCGTGGCGGGTGGTTGTCGACAAGGGGTGGGTTATCCACAACCGGGGGGTTGTCCGTAGTGGGTTTTCTTCGTCCAGTTGCTTGTGTCGTCTGGTGGCTGATGCGGGTGCGTGTGCGGTGGGGGGCTCT
>Ga0307515_10014319_pt1 | contig 14721 bp, 9 predicted proteins | sample 17_EM_MG_FD_194513 | JGI IMG/M metagenome (GOLD analysis project Ga0307515, IMG submission 194513) | Populus trichocarpa ectomycorrhiza microbial communities from riparian zone in the Pacific Northwest, United States - 17_EM | ecosystem: Host-associated > Plants > Roots > Unclassified | place... | reverse complement strand
GAAAAAAAATAAACAAATAAGAATGGGTTGATACAAGATGATATTAAAAAAATAAATATAAAAAGGAAAACAAAACACACCAATAAATAGTGTTTTATAAGTGTGGCTACGGTGATTTAACCACATCTTTTGTGTTTAGCTAGCTATCTGGTTCGTGTTTTATTGCAGGTCAGATAAATTTCTTTTCAATACGACATCATTTTTTGCATGTATTTTGACGTAAAAAAAAATCTTAATCGCAAATTGAAAAGTTTATGCATGTATTTAATTAAATAAATCTAGGAATATTTATACAATTTAAAAACGTGATGAAGTGTATTTCTTAATCAGACAATCTCGTAATCCAGGTCATGAACTCAATTAGGATTAATTTTTTTATATCTTTTTTTTTATAAAAGATAAACACCTACAAAAATAAGAACCAACCAAATATCGGAGTGTTTGTTTGTAATCATATAACTAAAAAAATCAAACAAAAACAAATTACATTGCCCAATCAATAGCCAATAAAATATTAAACGATTGAAATTAGAAAAAAAATAAAAAATAAAAATCAATAAAGATTTAATTGTGATCAAGTGAAAAACCAATAAAAGGGGGGAAAAAGGGAAGGGGGGGCTTTGGATGGCCGAGTACACCTGGGCCTCTTTATTTTTTTTTATTTTTTATGAAAAAGATGACATGTCATTCACCCTTTACTTCTTCTTTTTTGAAAAAATAGTAGACGATGCGTGGCCTACCTTACTTCGATTCTGGAGACCAGAGGTCACTAAAAAGTTAAGGTTGTGATGTTTTAGACCGACAAAACCCCATTCTTAACCATATTTTGATATAAAAAAACACCTTAAACATCTTGAAAAGCATATTCATGGCCTTAAACAACTCAAAAATTAGAATGAAAACCCATGTCAACTTGAAACTGAAATTATTTCTAAGCTTACATCTATCATCTTAGGCAAGGTCAAGGGAAGATATCTCCTAGGATAAACTCTCTTCATCGAGAGAAACTCATTGACACCCAAATCATCTCTTTTTATGGTTGGAATCGATGTGAAACGAGACTTCTCAGAATCCTCTCATTTTTTCTCTCTTTTCTCAAATCTAAGACCAAAAAATAAAAAAATAAAATTTGTGACCAAAACTAAATTGCATAAATTTTGAGGGGTTGAAAATTTATCATTTGAAAAGTTTGAGGACTAAGATGATTGTTTTGCCTCAAATTTAAAACAACCATCTCTTTTTACCATCCTTTTCAGTTGATCCCTTGTATTTGAGTCTTGCTTTTCATAAAAAAAATATTAATAAATATGCTTTAATTTGTCATCAACTTGATCCCTATGTAATTGAAAATAATAATAATAATAAAAAACAAATTATTATAACAATTCAAGTGATTTATATGCATGGAAAATGGCATGGAGACCAATATTTTTTTCACATCTTCCGGTGATATAATAATAATTGGGCCATGGAATCTTAAACATCGTGTACGATGAATCAAGCTCATTGGGCCTACTACTGTAATCAAGCGCCCAGTAGCGGTAATCTTCACCGTCTCGGATCGGACCCCTTTGTTTCCCACTCGTCGAGATCTGAGTGTCGAAAGAAAAAGAAGGAAATCCCAAAACCCTCCCTCTCGTGCTCTAAACCCTAACTCATACCTGCAGGTAAGTTTACTCAAACCTTCTCTTTCCTTTTGATCTTGCTTCATTGCTTGATTATGCTCGTATTTTCTTCTGGGGAAGATTTACTAAACTGAAACCCCTAATTCTGTCTTTCTTTATCTGCAGAAGCTTTTGCTTGTCTGTAGAGATTCAAATTCGTAACTCAGGATGAGGTAACTTCCTTGAACCCTATTTCTTTTTCTTATTTTCTTTTGTTTTAGATATGGATGGATTTACTTGATTCCACTATTTTACCAAACTATGGCTTGTTCTTAGTAATAGTTTTGCTACAAATTTTTGCGTCATTTTGAAACTACAAGCTCTAATGCTATCATTCACTTAATAAAATAATAACTGGATGTCTTTATTTCTTTTATTTCATTTGAATCTTAATCTGTTGTAAATACTTGCTGGAAATTAAAGAAGGTTGTGGTTCAATATATATATTATGTTACCTCAGGACTCCTGGGAAATCTGTGATTTTTCTTTTCATAGTAACCAAAATCTTGCTTTGTAAATTTACCTAATTAGGTTGATATCTTTCTTTACTTGCACAGTCAAGTTATTGCAATTTCAGTAATCAATAGACCATGCTATGCTAGTATGTCTTTGCATGAAAATTTCCAAAGCAAGCAGGTGCTGTAACTACTGTGATTTGTCTATTATTTGTTAGCAGTCGTACTGACAATTAACTTCTGATATGGATACATTTGTTTTTCATATTATAATGAACATGGCATAGAGATACTAACATCTTTTTCCGCCTTTGTATCTTTTGCAGTAGGCCAATGGAAGAGGATGCCCCGGTATGTTACTTTTAAAAAATATAAGTGTGTCGAATATTGAAACTTGTTATTAGAGAGAATTAGATTGGATTAGATACGACATGTTATTCTACCCAACTTTATTGTAAAACGTGTGCTGCATTTGGCTACTGGCTTGATTGATTTTCTTTCATGCCCTTGAGTCAAGTTCTTCAACATGCTGCCTTCCTGATTCTAAAGACAGGATAGTGCCAGTATTTTTCTGTGTACGTGAGCAATGACCTTTACTGAAAGGGCAAATGTGGTTAAATATTTTGTAATTCAAGAAAGAATTGAAGCCAAATTAAATGTGATGTTTGTTTCGCAATTCAATTAAGAATTGAGCTATAACTATCAGTTGATGTACAAATTTACTTTTGTCTGCAAGGAAAATGCTAGTAATTTGTGAGATGCCTCTTCACTAATTTCATCATATTACTTTCTTTGGTTGCTTGTAACACCTTGAAACTGTTTATAGAGCAAGAACGAGGAGGAGGAATTCAGCACTGGGCCACTCTCTGTTCTGATGATGAGTGTAAAAAATAATACCCAGGTAATGTTTTCAGACCTAGTATATCATTAAGGGATATAGAATAGAGCCATGAGGGCTTACTGGTTTTAAAGTTAAAGTTGAGTTCTTTGTTAATATGTCTGATGTGTGGCATTTTAGCTAATGGGGCTGCTTGGAGAAAACTTTGTTATGGCAAGTTGTGATACTATGGCCTTGTTTTCTAGGCATAAAGAGACTTTTAAATCACTGTTTTGTTGATTTCTTTCACCAGAACTAGTTTGTACATGCATGTTGGGCTCCAATCAAAGTTCCCTAATTAACTGATGCCATTTATTGGAATTGGAGTTATCAGATGTGATATTGGCTGATGAAATCACTGACTGTTTATGGAATGGGTATGATTTTGCTTATATACTGTTAGAATCTTGGTTAGTATGGACTTTTGTGTTACATTCTGATGATCGTTAGCCATTCAGGTATTAATTAACTGCCGCAACAACAAGAAGCTTCTTGGACGTGTGAGGGCATTTGATAGACATTGCAACATGGTTCTTGAGAATGTCAGGGAAATGTGGACTGAGGTTGGTTACTCACTGAGACTCTGTACCTACAACTTTTCAGTCATATACTAAGTTTTCCTTTTAATAACTGCTATATCCAATTAAATGCTCATACTTTTCTGGTTCAGGTGTCAAACTTTTCAGTCATATACTATATTTTCCTTTTAATAACCTCTAAATTCAATTAAATGCTCATACTTTTCTGGTTCAGGTGCCAAAAACCGGGAAAGGCAAGAAGAAAGCTCAGCCAGTCAACAAAGATAGGTTCATCAGCAAAATGTTCCTCCGTGGTGATTCTGTTATCATTGTCCTTAGGAATCCTAAGTGAAATGTGATAACCCTAATCTTTTTGCCAAACAAGCTAATATGCCTTCCTGTTTTATATAATCTCTATTAGGAAATGGATGAGAACCTTCTGGTCCGTGTGGAGCTAACATGCCTTGCTTAAATTTTTGTTGTGGTACAATTACTTTAAAGTTTGTTTGCTTAAAGGGTCTTTTTTTATGGTGGGGCTATTCTCAGAGACTCCCTTCGCTGCCACCCTCTTCTTTCCTATAACCTAGTTAAGCTGGCTGAGTTTTCAATGGGCTAGCCTCTCCTAACCGCATGGCATGCACTGCGTTTGCCTGAGTAGATAGGTTTGTTTTGGTTGCTGCACTGCTGGACCACCATGATCTAAGTAAATAACCATGTTTTACTATCAGACTCTCTAAGGGTCGCTTGAAACGCACACATCATACTTTGCTAAATTAAGGCAGAATTTTGATCAGCATTATCTGCTTTTTCAGTATGCTAGTAGACGTGGTGAAATAGATATTTTGAAGAAAAATAAGGATTTAAATTTTGAAAGAAAAAATGTATTTTGTTTGGCAAGTTTTCCTTTTATTATTTATTAATTTTTTTAGGAAAAAATTTTCTTTTATTAGTGTTTTTTTTTAATGAAAATTAAAAGCAACTGAAACAAATATTCTTGAAAAAATCAATAATTTGAGTCAAGGAGGAAAAACAATTATCTCCTAAATCAAATTCTTATTTTTTTTTTAATCTTTTCATGTATTTGGTTTTTGTTTGGATGAAAATATGGTTTCTTATAAGAAGCATCATTTTTTAAATAAGAACCTGTTATGATCTAAAAAGAAGTATTTGCCGGTTGGCTGGTCAACGGTCACGCTGTCTGGTTGCTTTCTTCTAGCTGGAAAGAGTGGCTGCATTCGTCCATTCCTCGTACGTTGGTCGAGCCATTTCATCCCTGGCACGAGCAGGCGTCCTTGTATTCTCATGGAATGTTCGTGAGCATTTTTTTCGAGGAAAATGTATATTAGATTAATATATATTAACTCACAAATTAATTATTATATTACCACAAAAAGCTATGATCTAATATGGAAACAATTATATAATTGGAATTTTTAAAATATTATTTTAATAATTTTATTTATTTTGAATTTTATTCTAAATTAAAAATAATAATTTTTAAACTTGTTTATCGACATGCTCGTTGTCAGACAAGACGGGAAAAAATCCTGCGAGCATTAAAATCTGGAGGCCCGTGTGATTTCTAACTTTTCTACTGGCAATAAGGAGGACAGCGTATGAAACAAGACTAACACATTCATGCAGTGAACGAGAAAACAGGAGGTAAGCTTATTTCTAATGCTGCTAGGCATATCAATTGCATCAAAAACTAGGTAAAATTTAATTTTAATTGCAGGGCTCACTGCCTGACATTCTTTGAAGGGGACAGTAACATTGAAATTACAAGGATGACTCAAACAAAGGCCAAAAGAACAGCTCCAAATCTATTCCTCAGAGAACAACGCTCATCTGCTGTTGTTGCTGCTGCGACCACTTCCTATATTGTTGGGGGTGGGGAAAAAATAAATTGGTTATCCACCGGAGAAATTACCATTCTGTTGGCTCTCGAGCTGCATATATATGCCGACTTAAGATGTTGACATGGTGGAGGTCGTGCCTTCTTCCTTGTGGTCACCGAAGACGCGTTGCCTGAAGTCCGAGACCATCATTGGTAGACCTTGACGAAGGGATATCTTAGGTTCCCAGCCAAGGAGATCTTTAGCCTTTGTAATATCAGGTTTTCTCTTGTGTGGGTCATCTTCTGTGTTAGGCCTGAATTCTATCCTTGCATTTGGGTCAATGGTTTCCTGGACCACCTGAACAAACAAATGGGGACTTCTAAGTTTGCTGGAAACAGAAGCATGCGGCTAATAACACTGCACAGCCCCTCTTTTTTGTTCTTTTTAGGAAGTACAACAGTGCCATAACTTAAATGAGTCTGTAATTAACTATTATACCATTTTCAGAACTAATGCAATAAAGAATAAATACAAGGTGCTAGTTATTATTTACATGATTACCAAACAAACTGCCGCCACCGCCAACACAATCTTTTAAAAAACTTGCTGCCAAGGTGATAATTTAGAAGATATGTACACTAAGGGACCGCAAAAACAATTCATACATTGAGAAATTCTCAGCATTTTTTTTTTTAAAAGAAGAACATATGACTACGACCCTGAAACCTGGAACAGTAACATGGATATCATGAATAGAAACACACTCACCTGGGCAAGCTCGAGCATGGTGAATTCACCCGGATTTCCAAGATTGAAAGGCCCTACATGTTCTCCTTCCATAAGGCGCATCAGACCCTCAACCTATTTCAACACATGTAACAGGTTGTCTAAGTAAATCCTGAGCAGCAGCTACTAAAGAACACGCTAGATGCTTAACCATGCATAAACTAGCATATAATAACCATCAAACTAATAATCAGAGTATGTTAACTTGATGGAGAAATAATGCTCTGTAAGACGGAGAAACACAAGCTACTGATGCAATTCCCTGTCTCAATCCATCAATAAAAGCTTTCACTTTCATAAACAAAATACCCCACTAAGTTTTTTAAGGCTTTCCCACCTCTAATGAGCATATGAACTGTTTGCTACATGGTTTCTGAGAATTTGTCTTCCTTTTGGAAACAATAATGCAAAGATCTAGACCCCATCCAGGACACTCAGCATTTAATACGACTCATTTCACGTGTTGCTAAAAACTTTGAGAAGAAAACTTGAGGCAGGCAAGCATTTGGGAGTTTGAGCAACATATTTACATGCTAAAAGTCCATAATTAATTACTAGCGACCGACCCAGAACCCATGATTGCAGAGTTGAGTTACAAAAGAACCACACCCAATGCAGAAGTCATTTTTCCTTTTAAATGTGCGATGCGCATGCAGAATAAAATGTTTACAAGCCAACTGGGCAACAAAAGTAGCAAAATCAAATGAAAAGGCAGTAAAGCATCTATCCAAGCTCCAACAACTACCGAGTTTAAAAGGCTTACCAAATCAGAAACAAATTGAAAACTCCTTGTCTGTTTCCCATCACCATAAACAGTCATAGGCTCCTTCCTTAGTGCCTGCACAATACCCGCTAATTTCTATTAAAACAATCATTTTTTAATGGAAAATTAACATTCATGTCTTTGAGTACTCGCAATCAGATTAGAAAATCATTATAAGAGAAATACCTGAGCAACAAAATTACTAACAACACGGCCATCATCTATGCACATTCGAGGTCCATAAGTATTGAAAATTCTAGCAATCCTAACCTGAAAAAATTAGATTACAAGCAAAAATGCGTTGTGTGTTAGATAAGCTGAATTTACCTGGTAAACAAAAGCTTGGTGGGCCACTATCAAATTACACCCACCTCTACACCAGCACCTCGGTGATAGTCCATAGTCAATGTCTCAGCAGTTCTCTTTCCTTCATCGTAACAACTCCTGACACCTGTAAAAAACGACAAACATCTCAGTTGTCAAGATCTGTCTGTCTCAGAAAATTCAAAACTCGAGTTAATCACTACTTTTCTCTTATTTACATATCTTTTAATTAGTTAATAACCGTCCGATTAATTGCCTCGTCAGTCACGGGCTACTCCTTGACCATATAAAACTACCAACACCGGATCTAAGATCCAAGAGCCCCACTTCCACACCGGCCGCCACCGTGCGATGCCACCCTTTTTAATTTTATGTAAAAATAAATAAAGACAACAGGTCTGCATTGTCTTTTTATTTGTAACCTAGGCAGCACATGTTAGCCACAGGCTTTATTTCAATGCTATTTAAAAATAAATAACCACAACACCTGTTACAAAATATCGATCACCGGCTATCAATCAATTAATTAAATTTAAGAAAAGAAGAGCAAAAACGCACCGATGGGATTAACGTTGCCCCAGTAAGTCTCGACCTGAGGATGCTGTAAAGGATCACCATAAACCTCGCTGGTACTGGTAAGCAAAAACCTAGCACCAACTCTCTTAGCCAAACCCAACATATTCAATGTGCCCACGACGTTAGTCTTTATTGTCTTGACCGGGTTGTGCTTGTAATGAACAGGCGATGCAGGACAAGCAAGATGGTAGATCTGGTCCACTTCTAACAACAGTGGCTCGACAACATCGTGTCTGATTAACTCAAATCTCGGGTTCTTAAAATGGTGCATCACGTTCTCTTTCCTTCCCGTGAAAAAATTATCCACCACGATCACGCTATCTCCTCTAGCGATCAGACGGTCCACTAAGTGAGACCCAACAAACCCAGCCCCACCTGTAACAACGATTCGGAGACTTTTACTCTTGAGTCCCAGCGGAATCTTGCCGCCGGAATTGGCTGATTGGAGTCCTACCCGAAGGGGCTCGTAGTATTTGTAACGCATAGGGGTTGTTAACTCATGAGAGAAGTGAGAGAAAGTGTTTGGGATTGGATCGTGTTCGTAAGGGGATGAGGAAGAGGAAGAAGGCAGGAGAGTGAAGAAAAGAGTGGCAATAGCAATGCCGACGAGGATAAAGACGAGTCGCTGCTCAAGAAGCAGGTAACGAATGGGTCGGGTGACGGCGAGCCATGGCTTCGGTGGTTTAGGCGAGTAAGCATCAGATGCTGGTTGAGTCTCGTCATGACCTCTAAAAATCAGCTCCGAGGATCCCATCTTTTGTATCAGATCACAAGAACCAACAAAGAAACAAAAATGTCTTTTCGCGTGGAGAGTGTTTGGGTCAATTCAGAAACGAGAGACAGGCTCGCCTGGAGAGAAGCTCTCTCACCTTCGATTCACGGAGGTGGTGATGGTGTGGATTTGGGTTACGTGTTGGGTTTCGATATTTAAGGAGGAAGGGAGTGTTAAACAAGGTTTGGAAATTGAAGGAATTACTGAAAATTGCCATCGCTTTGCATTGCTTTTATTGGCTTTGAAAAGTAAACGGTTGTCACTAGGTGAGGTGCCAAAACAATTCTTGGAAATTTAATTTTAATTAATTATATATTAAGTTAAACCCTTTTTGCTATTACCTGGGGGAGGGAGGGTGGGTGTGGGTGGGTGGTGGCTGCTGTCTCCGTTGGCTAATTTGACTTTACATTTTTAGTTCAGTAACAAATCATAAAAATGAGCATTTCATTTGAGACCCGACAGTGACAAGCTCCAAGTCTGGTCCAATCCATCTAACCATAGGTAAAAGCTTCATCATTTCTAAATGTACTAAAAATGAAAGCTAAAATTAAAATTATATATATACCCACACATAACAAATTTTTTAAAAAATAAATAAATAGCATAGCCTGCTGAAAGTTTTGGGATAATAATACATATTAAAAATACAACTGTATTTTAGGATATTATTTTTTGTAGATAATTACTTGCGATAGCAATTGAGAGTGTATTTTTTACACGACTATTATTTAAAATAACATTACCTAAAATAATGTTGCTCAGTAAAAGTTTCAAAACATCTCCTTTCGTGAATTAATTAATCTAAACAATAATTAATTAAATTTTTTATAAAAGATTTAGTGATCAAAAGATAAAATTAAAGATTGAATAGCTAGGAAAAAAAAAGAGATAAAGTGACGTGGGAGGGGAGAAAAATAAAACAAAAAAAAAAAGAATAAGTCATGGGAAACATACTGGAGCTCTGTTTCTACATGTCCGATATTGTTAAAAAGATATCGACATAATGATTTTAACTATATTTTAAAAGAATATTAAATGAAATCTTAATTAACCATAAATTAACCCTCAATAAAACTTTTAAAAAATAATGACCATATCTGGTGGTTTTTCAAGGTGTGGTTAAAATTATTTAGTCAAAATTTTTCTAATAATACTGAATATATAAAAAATAAAGCTATGATGTGTCTCTAATAACACATTTTTTTTTCGGTTATTGAATTTTCATAAAAATTTAAGTTAACTTCGTATGTATGTTAATTAAATCGAGAGTAACCATAACTATTTCCAATTACAATAGTGTTTAATCACGGTATTTTCAGTATGAATTGTGTTCAAACTGCATTATTTTTTTTAATATCTTTCTACTATAGGTTACTTCACCATAATTTTTATTAAACTGAGTTAGAATTCTAAAATATCTTGTACAAGAAGACAAAAGAAACCAGAGAATAATTGACAGAACTGGTTTCCATGCCTAACACTAAAGGATAAAAAGTGTATGGGCATTACATGCAACGAGATTTCGTGCTGCCACTTGAGAGAAACTTCGGGAGTGTGTTTTTTAAAATATTTTTTTATTTAAAAATATATTAAAATATTTTTTTTATTTTTAATATTAATACATTAAAATTATTAATAACTCATAATAAAAAATATTAATTTAATATTTTTTAAAATAAAAATACTTTTAAAAAATATCTAAAATTAGAATCATCCAAACACCCCCTGGTCTATCTATCATGGTATCTTTCTTCTGCTTGTATTGTATGCGGACACAGTGTTATGTTATGTTGAGTATCTGGTAAAAATATGTCCTAATAATATATAATGTTATTTTGGGTTCTGTTGGGATCTCGAAAATCGAAATAAGATACTATTTTTCTTTTTCTTCAAAAAAAGAATTAAAGAAAAATTAATGAGAGCATTATTTATTTATTTTTATTAGGGTTTGCTACATGGTAGTGAGTATTTAATTGTAAGAAAAGATCACCAACGTTATTTTTACTTACCTATCTAGCATCCATATTATAGTTTTGAAATCCGGTCCGGCCTGACGGATCGATCCGGGACCAGGCCGCTCCGGGGCTAGAACCGGGCTGGGTTGAAGAAAAATAAAGGAAGAAAAAACCTGGTGTAACCCTATTAACCCGATTGAACCGGTAAGACCCAGTTGCAACCCGTTGATTTTTGTTTTTTTACTAAAATAATATTTTTTTTATTTTTTTAAAAAATAATAATTGACTTGGACAACCCGGAACCCGGACCGGCCACCGAACCGGGTCTGAAAGTTATGATCCAGGTATATGTTTAATTTAAATTATTATTTCTCATAACTTGATTTATATATATATATATATATATATATAGAGAGAGAGAGAGAGAGAGAGAGATGACAGCAGAAGATGACAACCAATATTCTCTCATGCGCGTGCGTGCTTGTAGCTGTATACTCACTCAATTAATATCGATGTACATATTCAGCCTTTTGAATTAATTAAATCCTTGGGTGCGAGTGCTGGAAAATACAAGATAATATTATTTCCCAAATATCAATATTGAACCAATATTACAATATCTGAAAGAAAAGAAACAAACACCACTCACGGCGCTGTTAGTATCGTCATGGCTCCTCGATCGATACCATCCTTGAGTGGCCACGTATCTGACTAGCTCAAGGAAAAAGACGCAGTCCAATTGGTACGACTTTTCTTTGCACTCTTAAGAACATAAACTATGTATGGACAATGGGCGGTCGTCGCCTTTAATGGAAACCACAGCCTTTTATAACGAAATCAAGATTAACTTTTTAAACTATTATTTTTGTGTGTGTACACACACAAATGATTAACTTATGAGTTCTTTAAAGTTTGTTTATTAATCTTATCAACATTTTTTTAGAAAAACAACTTTTAGTTAATCCAACCTCGTTTTAATTTTGAATTAGGCTCCAAAAAAACTTTAAAAACTTTTTTTTGGACCTAAGTCATGGTCATTAGCCCTGGTACTATGCAAACCTGGTACTCGTGAGCTTGGACATAGCACCTAAGCCCAAATGTCAGGCCCACTCCTGGGGTTTTTATTGGCTTAGGTAGCACGCTCGAGCCCATACGTTGGGTACACCTAGAGCCCATGGGCTCTAGTAACACTCCCGAGTCCAAGCGTTAGGCGTACACCCAACACCTTATAGGCCTAAGCCTCGCGCCAGAATCCAGACATGTTGCCCAATGTTCTTAGGTCCGACTCATGTCCTGGCTCTTTTTAGGCTTGACTCTGTGACTTGAATCCAACGCTTATTTCTTTAGGGCTTTTTATTATTATTATTATTAAGCCTAATTCTTTTGTCTAGATCCTACTCAATATGCATCCCTAGGTGTACAAGAGTCTTCAATTGCCTACCATATTTTTATCTCATTAATATTCATGTTAGGAATGTTTATCTCACATTAATGTTCGTGTATGTGATATTTGTTCTCATTAATATTTGTGTAAGAGATATTTGTTTTTAAATAATATTACAAGAGTATAATGACTCTCCACCCCTCTCATTCGAATAAAAAAACAAGGTACATGGATTAAAGAATTTATAATTTTCATTCTCAACATACATATATTATTTCTTTACGAAGCATTCATTTGATATCAAAACACTAACAAATAACTTTGTTCTTAAAATTTAATGCTCTTTTGCATATTTATTACACTTTTTTGCCTATAAAAATTCTAATTTAAGCATTTAAGGGTCTCCAAATCCACTTAAATAGAACTTTATATATATATATATAGGTATCAAGATTGTTTCATCAAGTTATCAACTTCCTTTTCCATGGAAAGTAGGTTTAATTGAATGAAAATTTCATTTATTTATAATTCAACCACTAAAAAACTTTATTTTTAAGCATCTAGGTTTTAGAACATTATCAAGTCTTGTGATAACTTTATGTTTGAAAGATAGAAAAGGATGAAGGTTTTCCATATTCTAGAGAGAAAAGTATATATAGAAGGTAAAAGAGAAAAAATGTATATAATTTTTATTATATATATATATACACACACACAATTGCAATAAAAATAAATCATAAAAAATTGGCAATGTAAAAAAGGTAAAAAAAAAAAACTTGACTCGAGCCCATCTAGGTTAGCATGTCAAATTTATGATCTAGTCATGGTACCAATGTAACCCCGTTGAAAGCATACTGAATAAAACTATGAAGATGAATTATCAAACAACTCAATGTTGAATGTGAAACTGAAAAAAAAAATTTCTTAGTCAACTCGAGTTAACTTCGCGACTAAAGACATATGATGGGATAGCCTTGTATAATATAAATTGAAAAGAAAATATGAAGACCAATTCCCAACAACTCAAATATTGAATGATGAAATTAAAAAAAATCAATTTTAAAAAATGACAAAAAAAAAAGACCAAAATCAACTTGTGTTAACATTCAAAACTCGTGATCCTGGTTATAAGCTTAGGATTAACCTTATAGAAGGTAAACCCTAAAAAAATCAAGAAGTAAAACTCTAAATCATAAAAATATTGAAGGATGAAATTAAAAAAAAAATATACAATAAAAAATCCAAAACAAAAGAAATAGCAATTAAGAGAACGAAGACTAAATTTAATATAAAAATAATTTAAAATCCAATGCAGTTGAATGAATTTGAAAACAAAATTCAATTAGAAAAAAAGATAAAAAAAAACAAACATCAATCAAAAGAAATTTAATATAAAAATTAAATGAAACAAAATAATGAAGGGCGATATTAAAGAAAAAACCAATAAAAAAGATTAAAAAAATAGCTCAAAAGAATGAGGATTAAATTAAAAAAAAAAATTAAACGACACCTTTATATTTTGACAAGGAGAAGAGAGAGAGAAAAAAGTAGAAGAAAAAAAAAGTTCATCAAAGTCCAACTACTGTGCCATTGTGTACGCGTGCAACACCAATAGAAAAAACACAATGAGACGCTTATAATGTCATCTCATAAAGTAGCATTTGGACATAAAATGACATTGCATATGGAAACAAATTTATTTTTTTAATAATATTTATTTCAATCAAGAGATCAAATTGCCCCCTGAAAATTTGTTTATTAAAAAAACAATTTGAAAATGTAAAAAAGCCACATAAATGTAAGTTTAATATCTTTTTCTTTTAAGAGTAATATAGTTTTTATATAGTGCTTTTAAAACGTGAAAAGATTGAATTGCCTGTTCAACCATTTTTTAAAAAAAATTTAGAATAATTTAGTCATTACATTATGTATTTAAAAGATAATAAAAACTAAATTGTCTCCTATAAATCTTATAATAACTAATATACCCTAAAAAAATAAATATTTTATTATGATAGCAAGTTCATTGATTTGTTTTTGTTAAAAAGGTATATGTTCGTTAGCTTTTGCCTTTTTTCCTTTTCTTTCTTTAAAGCATATTGCTCTTTTTTGAAACTATATGACAAAATTCCAATACTTTTCCATTTGAATTAAATGGGTAAATTGAAATAATTAAATGCTTAATTTTTCTCAAAAGACCGTGAGAGAATCCTTGTATTCTTGTTCTGTCCTTTGCATATTCACTAGATTTAAGCCATGTCTTGTGCTAATTATATAGTCAAGATTTCACAATCACATAATTTCAATTGTGAAATTCCTCTTCTTCTTCTTTTTTTTCTTTTAATTGCTTGACTTGTTGAAGCATAATGATTTAGAGACTATTTGAGAACGCAATTAAAATCATGTTCCCTTGAATTTCAAATTTTAATTTGCTAAAAATTAAGTTTTTTATGTTTTTATATTATTTTCATGTACTGAACTCAAAAATAATTTTATAAAAATAAAAAAATATTATTTTAATATATTTCTAAAAAAAAATATTTTAAACCATAATCTCCATGTAAAGGTTTTATAATTTACCGGTGTTTCCAGTTTATAAATGCGTTTGGGGGTGTAAAAAAGTCTTCCCTGGTTCTGAATGACTTTTTCTCACTTCTTTTTTTTTAAAAGAAAAATAATAGTTGGCTGGCTAGCTAGACATGTTCAAATATTAGCTGCTAGTCGCTTGAGGGAGAAGTTATATAGGCTTAATTGTGATTTTGTTGAAAACTAGGTGTGATGTTGGTGCCTCCATTAATGGCTTTCCAAG
>Ga0307515_10014318_pt1 | contig 14723 bp, 1 predicted proteins | sample 17_EM_MG_FD_194513 | JGI IMG/M metagenome (GOLD analysis project Ga0307515, IMG submission 194513) | Populus trichocarpa ectomycorrhiza microbial communities from riparian zone in the Pacific Northwest, United States - 17_EM | ecosystem: Host-associated > Plants > Roots > Unclassified | place... | reverse complement strand
AACTTCCTTAAAATAAATCTAAAAACTAAACCCAAGCTTTTACGTCGGAAGATAGTTAACACTAATATTAAAAAATTCCTAAAAAGCAAACCAGGATTAACCCGCAAAGACATTCTATAACGCCTACTAAAGGAGTTTAGTAAATATATTAAGTACTTCCTCCCTAAAAATATAGATAAGCTGCCCCCTCACTAACCATAGGACTATAAAATTAAGATTACCCCCAGAAACTAGGCCCCGTACTATAAAAATAGACCACTCTTACCTACTAAACTTAAGTGTGTAAAAAAGTAGATTAATAAGATGCTAGATAAAGGTTTTATCTATAAATCAACCTTACTAGCTGCCGCACTACTCCTCCTTGCTGCTAAGCCTAGCGGCGGTATACAAATCTGCTACGACTACCAAGGCCTAAATATAGTTACTATTAAGAATTAATACCCACTACTACTAATCCGCGAGACACTTGACGCACTTTATAGTACTAAGTACTTTACTAAACTTAATATAATTGCTGCGTTTAACTAAATCCGGATTGCGGAGGGCTATAAGTAGCTTACAGCATTTATTACCCGGTTTAGACTCTATAAGATGCTAGTTATACTATTTAGTCTTTATAATGTACCCACTATATTCTAGAACTATATTAACCATATTCTATATAACGCCCTTAATAACTACTATACTGCCTACCTTAATAACATCCTTATCTTTTCTAAAACACGCGCTAAGCATACTAAGTATATAAATAAAATTATCTAAAGACTCGGTAATACTGGACTTTAGATTAATATTAATAAGTCTAAGTTCTACTCTACTAAAATAAAATACCTTGGCTTAATTATTTCGACTAATAGCATAACTATGGACCCTAAAAAGGTACAAGCCTTATAGAAATAGAAGGACCCAATATTAATTAAAGAACTATAACAATTTCTTAGCTTCGCAAACTTCTACTAATAATTTATCTAAGGCTACTCTGCTATTGCTACACCTATAATAAAACTTTTAAAGAAGGATATTAGATAGCTATAGGGACTAAAATAAGCTAAATTATTTAAGGCCCTTAAGGGAGCCTTTACTTTAGCACTAATACTAGCATACTATAACTATATAAAGAAAACAGTAGTAGAGATAGATGTATTAAATTAGGCTTCTGGCGGAGTCCTTTCCTAGTATAACAACGACAGAAAATTAAGACTGGTCGCATTCTTCTCCGCAAAGTACTCTACGCTAAAGTGTAACTATAAGATCTATAATAAAGAACTCTTAGCTATTATTAAGGCTTTAGAGAAATAGCGTCCTAAGCTATAAGGGACTAAGGAGCCGTTTAAAATCATTACCGACTATAAGAACTTATAGATGTTTATAACTACTAAACAGCTAAACTAGCGCCAAGTCTAGTAGGCAGAGTTCCTTTTATAGTTTAACTTTATAATTATATATAGACCTAGCAGTAAAGCCACGCTCCTTAACGCCCTAAGCTGGCTACTAGGAATAAGGCCTAAGGACGCTAATAATAAACGCCTCCGCTACTAAGCCCAAGTCGTTATACCGCCCTAGAAAGTTAACCCTATAATCTTAGAAGAATTACTATATAAGTCCCATAACTCTAATAACGCGGAGTTTATAGCCGCTCTAGACCCTAAAATAGCTAAAAAGTCACTAGATGAGTTAATTTGGCTAGGATACTAGGAGAACGAACTTATAAGAGATATAGTAGCAGCCCTATGTGATTGGAAAGCTCGCCGTTAGCTAAAGAAGATTAGGAAATTACTTTGTTATAATAAGTTAGAATATAGTATCGTCAACGGACAGATTTACTTCCGCTAACGTCTCTTCGTCCCTAATACCCTAGACCTCTACCTAGAAGTTACCTATCGCTCTTATAGTAGTGGCCCCACTAGTTACCCTAGCCGGGTTAAAACTCTTAACCTCTTAAACCAAATATACTGGTGGCTAGGAATCTCCCAGTTTATAGCTACCTTTATTAAAGACTATACCCTATACTTTCGCACTAAAACCCCCCGTTCTGCCCCGCCCGGTTTTCTAAAGCTACTAGAATTACCCGCTCGCCCATAAACCAATATCTTAATTAACTATATTATAACGCTACCAGTATACTAACGCTATGGTAAGGCATATAAATATATCCTTATTATTATGGACCGCCTAACTAAAATATAATACCTTATTTTAGTAATAGGACTCTTAACAGAGGAGCTAGTTAATAGCTTTATTAACAACGTATATAAGCTCTACGGTATACTAAGTACGATTATCTTTAATTACAGTATATAATTTATTAGCAACTTCTAGCGACGACTAAGTGAACGCCTTAAGATAACCTTATAACTAAGCTTAGCCTAGCACCCAGAAACGGACGGCTAAACTAAAATTATTAACGCTGCCGTAAATAAATACCTTTATGCTTTTGTTAGCTTTATATAGAACAACTAGGTTAATTACCTACCGCTTACTAAGTTTGCTATAAATAACTAAGTTAATAAGAGCACAGGCATCTCCCCATTTTTTATAAACTATAGCTTTAACCCTCGCCTCGGAATTAAGCCTACTAGCCCCTACCTACTAATACTATTAGCATAAGCAAAGAAGGAGTTTTTCCGCGCAGACTTTATAGCCAACCGCTTTAAGCGGATATTAATATAGCTTAAGGCCCTAGCCTAGATTTTATAGTAACGCTATAAAAATAATACTAATACCCGTAGGAATAAAAGCGCGTTATTCTACGAAGGCGATATAGTTATAGTTAGCTTAGAAAATATAAAGACAAACAGACCTAAGAAGAAATGGGACGATAAATGGGACGGCCCGTACCCCGTACTCGCAGTATATTAAGGGATAGTTATAGTAGACCTCCTAGACTATATCCGAGTAAACAAATCCTTTTATATATTTAAGGTCCGCCTTTAGGCTGCTAAAGAGATCCCTAGCTAAGCAAATATTAATACCGTAGAGCGCCGTAATATATAAGGACGAGTAGTAGAAAGAGATAATAACGGCAACATAGAAGACAAATAGGAGTTTAAGAAAATCCTTAATGTATATAATAAAGACCCCTAGGGCCTAACTTATAAGATTAAATGGAAATATTATAAGGATATAACCTAGTAGCTAGAGGAAGACCTAAAGGGTTACGAATAAGCTATATAGCGTTTCTATAAGTAACACCCTAAGAAGCTAGGACCCCCAGACTGGGCATAAGATAAGGAAAAGTTATACTAAGGTTGCGGCCGACCACCGTATTAAAATTTGTAGTGGTTAAAATGTTATAGAACTTTAACCGGCGGTTAAAGTTGTCTAATTAGCTAAATTCTCGCCAAGAAACGCCATATGGACCGATTTAGGTAGCGGTGTGGAGTTCTGCCAACCTTACTTACTAAACTAACTAATTAGGATTTTCCATACCCGGTATAGAAAATCACTATTAGCTTAGTTAAGGGCGGTAAGCGGAACTAATATCTTCGTAGTAAAAAATAGGCAACCCCGTATACTGCGTATTTTTAAGTTATTTATTTAGTTTGGGGACCAAACTATTTAGGGGAGAGGAGTACTATTACGGCACTAACCTAACGCATACTGTTTCATACTATCTCGTACTATTTTCTACTGTTGGCTGGCCCACCACTAGCGACTTGGCGGCCGGCCCTACTATTTATATACAATACCCCCTTTCCACCTTCTTCTCCTCTTTATACCACAACGTAGTTATTTAGTCTACTTTATTGCAGTACTGTAATAGGTAACGTCTTCTCCTTTAGGGTTTCTAAAGTAGACATATACTCTAAATACTTCGCTAGAGTATTTAATAGCTATCGATTTTATTCTAAGGTAATAAGTAATAGCTTAATTAGCTACGTTAAGGTATTTTTAATTTAGATTAGTAAGGAATTTGGCTAGCTTAGAATACGTCTTTATAATAATAATAAATTCAATTTACCGCCCGTCCCGGTCCCCCTAGTGGGTCTATACAGGCTAATACCTTCTATAGGAAAAACTCTATCTTAGAGAAAACCCGATCGCGGACCGCGCTAGAGAGACGACGGCGTTCCGATATCGGGGCGCCGGCGACTCGCCTTCTGCCTGGCTTAGAGTCTGCATATTAAGCCAACTGACCGCGCTTCGCGGACGATCTCACACTGCCCCTTCTTCCCTTATCCTTTTACCCCTCTCCTTGTGCCTATATTCTTTTACCAGTCCTCTAAGCTTTAAAAGGGCTGGTATCCCCTTATATCCTTTGCATCCATTGCCTTTATAGCCTAGAACTGGGCTACGTCTTTATAATATTAGGTCTTCTAAATATGGTAAGGTATACTAGCGAACCAACTCGTTACTAGTAGGCTAGTATTTATTAAGGATTTGTCTACTAATTAGATAACGGAGTTAGTTTATTAGTAGGTAGTAGTACTTTAGGGAACCTTTCTAGCTAAATATTAAATTAACTAGCTATCTTTTTTAATATAGGAGTCTTGGCAGAGCTAGAGCTTTTAACTTAGTTAATCTTATTTAATTTAGATTTATAAAACCTACTATAGATCTCCTAGTGCACGGATCTCGTATTAATACAGCAGTTTTGCTTCAAATTCTTTAAGTCTTAAAAGGTCCTTCTTAGTAAATAGAATGGCAATATTGTTTATATAAAAGAAGATAATAAGTTATCTATTATTACGGAACGGGGGTAGTAGCTATAGAGCGTATATATTTAAGGAGTTTATAAAACGTTACGTAATCGATCGTAAGGATTAAGGGCGTAAGGAGGTAATATACCTACGCGTAGCTGATATAAGCTATACGTAAGGTATACACAAGAGCACGGGGCTCTCCTATAGAGGCCCCTATAGTGGGGTTTCGTAATACTACCCCCCCTCCTATAGAGGCGGAGCTCTGATAACGCTATAGTTACTATATATATATAAAAGGGACACTTAAGGTATAGAAAAGAAAAAAGGGGGGTATTATTAAAGGTTTAAAATAATATTATATAATAAGGCTTAGCATCTAAGAATCCAACTAATTAGATAACTTTAACTGCCGGTTAAAGTTTCTAGATATCTTAACAATATTCCGGTTATATAATTGCACTTTACTGTAATTTAACGGCAATTTACCCTTATATAGTAATATATAACGGTTTAACTCTATAAGGGCTTCTATAGAGGATTAGGTATAAAATCTCTATTTAGGCCTAGTTTCTATAGGTTTATATAGTAAAAGTCGCTAATTAGATCCTTTATATTTTTAAAGTTTTCCTATAGTTACTATTCTAGCTAATTTATATTAAATCTTGTATATATAGCTCTGTAGTAAAGCCGTTATCCTTTACTAAAGTATTTAGAGTTAATAATTCGTTTAACGGTCTACTCCTTGTGGTTTTTATCTTTATTCTTATTTTAAATTAGTATTAGTAGGGGTTTAGGCTATATCTCGTGGGTAACTAGGGTAAGTAGGAGTTCTAGCTTATATACGGCTCCCTTATTAATAACTTGTTTAATTAAATAGGGGCTAAGGTTCTTATAATTAAGTAACTTTATAGGCCTTTGCGTAGAGATATTATATATATCTAGCTATACCTAGTCACTAACACGCATCTCCGGTAGTGGCGTTCTATAATAGTTAGCAAAGTAGGCCTACTTTACTTAAGCCTAGGCCATTTCTCCCTTATAGTAGTTAAGTAGATTTTTTATATAGTCTATATACTGGTTAGTAAGTAGCATCTTAAGGCGTTTTCTATATAGTAGTTTCTTATTAATAGGTTCTAGTGGCTCTATGCTGGATTAGGGGTAATAACCCTTATTTACGAAGAACGGGGTAAGTCCTATAGTGGTTAAGACGTAATTATTTACTATAAATTTACCTAGTAGGAGGTAATCTACCTAGTTATCTTAACTATAGGCAACTACCTATTATAGGTACACTTTTATACTAGTATTAGCGTTTTCTAATTACCTAGTAGTTTTATAATAAAAGAATATAGATATCTTAACGGAGATGTTAAGGTATTAGTAGATTCGTCTCTATATATCGGAGTTAAATTATATACCTTAGTTAGACGTAATTAAGTTAGGTAACCTATGTAGTTAGTAAACTTTATAGAGAAAGGCGTTAGTAATATCGCTAATAGCTATACCTTTAGTTAGAACGTAGTGGCGCTTTTTTATAAGTCGGCATATTATTATAAGGATATTCTTATAGGTACGGCCGTATTGTTTATAGGGTAGTAGGTTAATAACAAAATCTATAGTAATATCTGCCTATTATTATATAGGTACTAATAAAGGGTATAATAGTCCTTAATACTTTATATTAAAGGCCTTAGCGCGCTTATAACTATAGTAGGCGCCTATAAAGCGTTTAACTAAGTCTATTATTTTTAGCTAAAAGTAATATTAGCTAAGAAGCTCGTAGGTTCCTTCTTTACCTAAGTGGCCACTTAATTAGAGGTTATAGGCTATTTAGATTAGTTACCATTATAAATTTTCTAAGTTAGGGATAAATAGGCGACCTCTATAATAGAGCCTGTTTTCTTTTACTTCTAAGGCTGCTATATTAATCTAGCCTAAGCTTTAGAGGTTAGTAGGCAGTATATAGGCGCTAGCTATTACGGACGCTTTAAGTACAATGTTATAACTACTTAGAGAGGAGTTGGAAGAAGCTAGTTAGTTAATATAGGCACGGTCTAGGATGGAGCCGGTAGAGCTATGTGACGAGAAATGGTAACCGAGGTCACATGATGTAATCTATATAATCTATATAATCCGTAGGATTTATAACAAAGCAGATAGAGTATACGTACCTTACGTACTAAGGGGATTTCTTAGGAGTACGGTTGTGTATTTAAAGGACCACAGTCCCTACCTAGATAGTTCTCTCCTTTGTAGTAAATCTTAGAATATAATTAGAGTTAATCTATTAGGCAACTACTCCACTAGTTATTATTACGTTATTAACTTCTTATTTATCTATATACCTAGCCTATTAATAAGTTTACCGTAGTTCCTGCTACAAGGCTTTGTTACACATTTACTACTAAGGTTATAGTATTAATAAAGTTAAACAATATGCTACTAAAAGCAGCCACCATAACGCCATTAACGGCGGCAACTACTTTAAGATTAGGTAATAACACTAGTATAGCAGACACTAACTTATAGCAACCTATAACGGTTAGATAACTATAAGAGATAGTTAACTAGCTAATAGAAAACAATATAATGTTAGAAAATAAGATTAATAGGATTAGAGCAGCGAAGATTAAGTTACTATTAATTAAAAGGTACTTAGGAGAAAGATTTAAGCTTAAAGGATTCCTTATATAGATGCACTTTAAAGTTACGCAAGAAGGGGGAAAGCTATTAATACCTATAGATTAAATAGCATATACGGGACTATTCCTATTAGGGAGGGCACTTAAATAGTTTAAGCTTTACCTTACGGAAATATAAGCAAATGGTATAATAACCACTAATTAAGATATACGGTTTATGTTCTTAAGCTAGAAAGAGTTCGCGGAATAACTTATACAGATATTTAGAGACCTAGAATTAATAACTATAGCGGAAAGGAAACTCTAAAACATTACGTAATAAACCTTAGCAATTAAGTATATAACGCAGTTCTAAACGTTAGCAATATAAGTAGAGTAGAATAATAGGGCGCTTATAGCATAGTATAAGTAAGGACTTAAGGCTAAAGTCTAGGACGTAATTATCCTAATAGAAGATGCGGATACCCTAAGGAAGTTAATAGATTAAGCGATTAAGATTAATAATTGGATCTACTAAAGGGAATAGGCTAAGAGAGGCTAGGATAGAGTTCTATAGTTATATAAGGCACAAAGTACGTAATAACAGAAGCTAAGTTAAAAACTATAGTATGGCGCAGAGCTAATGGACCTAAGTAGTACTAAAGAATTTAGAAGATAAAATAAGAAATTATAGAAACCTAGAGGATAAGGATTAAGTAATTAGAGGTTTAAGAAGTAGAGGCTAAACTAGGGATCTTAATAGTAGAAGATATTTAGGCGGACTCTATAGCAAGAAAGATGGTTTAAAGAAGGAGCTTATATAAATTATAGAAAATAGGGTTATTACGTTAGAGACTATAAAAGTGGGTAGAGTTACTATGTAGTAAAGGGCACAAGACTAGTAGACGATATATATATATAGAGGGACGACAATATACTGCGAGAAACAAAAGAATATTTAATTAGAAGTTTTGCGTTTTATTATAATAACGTATACCGAATTTATAAGGACGCTAAGTACGGCGTAAGCTATTAGCTATAAGAGCTAGCACCTATAGGATATAGAATAACTAATAAACCAGTTCGCAAATCGGATATTAAGGACGATGATTTTAACGTAGGTAAAACATTTTATAACAATAAGGTAATAAAGGTAGCTTACTAGGAGCATATAGACCTAAGAGATGTTATACTAAAGGCAGAGGATGATTCCACTACAAAATAGGGAACATTAGTAGGGATTAAGACCCCACTAAATACGATGTCTATTGCTTTACAAGACGTAAGAGAAGTAGAATAGTAAACTACTTCGGCACTTAATAAAGGCAAAAGGCTAAAAGCTTAAGATTCTTATGATAAGATGCGAAACGACTAAAATTCTCAAGATAAGATAAGGTAAGCTTAAGGACCTATAATGGACAACAACCAATAGAGCAGAGTAATAGCTTAGTTTAGCGACATATAAATGAGCTTAGGACGCAGTTTCCTAAAGGTATAAGACTCTTAAGACAAAATAAGTGAGATTTAAGACTCTTAAGATAAGATAATAATACTAAGTAAGCCTAGTTAGACTAAGGCTAGAGTAAAGCTTAAGATAGAAGCAAGCTTAGGATTAAGAATTTAAAGGGGTTAAGAATTCGGAGTATAAATAAGAACACCCATAAATAAGAGGTAAGAGGCTTCTTTATAGATTAGAGAATCTATAGTATAAATAGTAATTAGACTAGGAGACAGATATATAGACCTAAAAGACTTACTAGGGGAATATAGTGTTTAACCTAAAGATTAAAAAGTCAATACTAAGATTAGGAAGTAAGAAGACTTTAAAGATCTAAGCGCGAGACGCAAACCAAAAGAAACCATAGAAGAATTTAGATAAAGAATTATTATATAGCAAGAATAGAAACTAGATAAAAAAAATCTAGCATATTGGGACGTATAAGGGATAGAGCGCTAGTATAAAGAATTACTAATAGACCTAGGGCAGGCATACTAAGAGCTAAGTGGCTTATTAAACTGGAAGATAAAGAGGATCTAGGAATCCCTACTAGGTTTAAAGAACGATATATAAAGGGCTGTTATAATACAGTAATAAGAAGATACTTCCTTATAGACAAGCCGTATACACTCTAGCAGCTGTACTAAAAGTAGTATAGGTAAAGGCACAATAATAAGTGGGAAGATTTCTATATATAGTTAGATAAAAGAGTTATTTAGAACCACCTAATTATAGAGAAGGCTATAACGTATATTAAAGGAGCCTTAATTATAACGTTAAAGGATTTAAAGGAACAATTAGAGGACTAAAGAAGCGAGAGACGTATCTTAGTACCTACAAATAAAGTTATAACGTTTAGATTAGCACGATAAAGGTTTAAACTTAAAGATAAAGATAAGTTAAGAGTTAACCTAAAGCACCTGGTACACTATACGCTATTATAGATTACATGTATGGATAATATATATAAGATATATAAGAATCTAAAGGAAAAGAATCGGAAATACCCTATAAGGATATACTGGATAATAGATAAGTAATAGTATAGGAATGCTAAATATATATATAGATGGCATCCAGCAAAAGTTTAAAAGAAAGGAAGTTTAGTACTTTAGCTAGGAAGATTTCTTACAGAAAAATGCTTAGACGGATAATAGTGGTGGAAATGCCTAGAGAATACGTGTCTATAGTATATTAAAGATAAAAAGCAAACTAGGTATTAGCTAAAGAGCGAGCCAAGTATAATAGGATTAAGTAGTTAATAGTTAGGAAAAGTGGAGGCCTATAGGACTAGAGGGAGCTAGTAGTAAAGCCTTAAACCCTTAAAGGAATTTAAGGATGATACCTAAATTTATAAGTTAATTAGTAAGATTAACAGTTTAAAGCGCTAATAGATAGTGGAGTAATGTGGAACTATATCTTACTAGCAGCAGTTAAGAGAATGGGATTACCTTACAGATAGAAGGAACAACCTTACCTATTAGTTATAATTTTAGGAGATCTAATAGCCTATAGAGGAGGGATTATTAATCTTAAAACAGGACCTATTTAGATAACTATTAAAGGAAGATAAATTAAGATATCTTTTAATATCCTACCATTAGGACGGGATAAGGCAGTATTAGGTATGCCTTAGTTATAGGAATATAATCTAAGGATCAATTAGATTATAGGTTAGGTTAATATTAGAAATACTTAACGCCGTAAAATGCGATAGTAAACTAAGCTAGTATAGTACTAAGTTGGAGCAATATATAAAGAGACTAAGCGAGGCTTAAGTTATATACCAAAGAGATACTATAAGTATAGTAAGAAACTATAGAGCCTAGAAAGTAAAAATCTGGTAGAATATATAGTATAGGACTATAAAATAGAATTGGAACTAAGAATAAGTCTAAGGTTTTTTCTAATCTATAAGCTTACCGAAGAAGAAGGTAGAGTACTTAAAGAGTTTATCTAGGAGAACTTATAAAAGGGATATATTAGACCATTATAGTTATTAGTAGGATATCCAGTACTATTCGTACTAAAGAAAAATGGAAAGCTTAGGTTATGTATCGACTATAGGTAGTTAAATAGCATTACTTAAAAGGATAGGTATCCTTTACCCTTAATTAGTAAAATCTAAGACCGGATAGGCAACGCGTAAATCTTTATAAAGATAGATCTAAGATAGGCGTACTATTAGATTAGAATTAAGGAAGGTGATAAATAGAAGGCAGCCTTTAGGTTAAGAGAAGGACTATATAAACTATTAGTTATACAATTTGGATTAACGAATGTACTAGTAATATTTTAGAAAAGAATTAATAGTGTGTTAGGAGAACACCTTAATGAGTTTGTTATAGTATACCTCGACAATATTATTATCTACTTAATAACTAAGAAAGAGTACGGGGAATATATTAAATGGGTCTTAAAGAGACTATAAGAAGAATAGATGCTAGTAGTAATTGAGAAATGCGAGTTCTTTATAAGGAAGACCGATTTCGTTAGATTTATTATTAAACTAAGTTATATTAGTATGGACCTAAAGAAAATTAAAGCTATAGTAAGTTGGTAAGAACTAAAGAATGTAATATAATTAAGGTTATTTTTAGGGGTTTGCAACTACTATAGAAGGTTTATAGTATAGTGGTTAAAGAATATTAAACCGTTTACTAGGCTTATAAAGAAAGAGGAATTATAGGTATAGGGAGATAAATAAAAGAAGTTATTTACCTAGGAGCTAATCCTTAAAATCTATTAACTAGGACTAGACACGGTTGTAGAAACGGATATATTAGACTATATACTAGGAGTATATTTGCTATAGAAGTATAAAGACGCATAGTATCTAGTGGCATACTATAGTAGAAAGATAATACTACTAGAGTTAAACTATAACGTCTACAATAAGGAGTTATTAGGTATAGTTGCAGTACTTAAGGAATAGAGAGCATTTTTATAAGGCGTAGAGAAACTATTTATAGTTAAGATGGATTATAAGAACCTAATAGGGTTCCTAACAATAAAAGAACTTAATTAAAGATAGGTTAGATAGGTAGAGATACTTATAGAATACCATTTTAAGATTTAGTATACTAAAGGAACTAAGAATGTAAGAGCAGATATACTTAGCAGAAAGGCTAAACTATAGAATAATAAGAAACTATTAGGAGTAATGCTACGTAGAAATAAGGATAGATTAATTAGATATAATTACCCTAAACTAGTAGCAACTTAAGAGAATAATAAACTAGGAAAAGTCTATAAGACACTAGAAAGCTTTTAGGTATAAAGAATTTTAGAAGTATAGTTAGAAGATCTATAAATGGATATATACAAAAATTGAGAAGCGATATATATCCTAAGAAGTATAGCAGAGCATTTCGTAGAAGAATTCTATAAGGGAATAACTTAAGGACACAACAAAGCAATAGGCTTAGTGTTAAGACTTTAGAAAGAATATATTATTAACGGAATCTAGAATATTGCAAGAAAAGTAATAAAAGAGTGTCTAGATTGCTAAAGGAATAAACTAATAAGGCATAAGCTATATAGAGGGCTACAACCTATTAAAATACTAGAGAGACTATAGGAGGTTATATTATAGGACTTTATCGTTAAGTTACTAAAGTTAAGAGATCCTATTACCGGACAAGATTATAATATAATCTTAGTAATAGTAGATAAGCTTATAAAGTGGGGATACTTTATAGTATGCACAGAAGAAATCTTAGTAGAAGATGTCGCTAGAATCTATATTAAAGAAGTGTTTATAAGACATAGAGCATTAAGTAAGATTATATTAGATAGGGATCTAAGATTTATAGTAGTATTCTAGGAGGTATTCTTAGCGGAGTAAGGAGTTTAAGTAGCAACTTTTATTATATATTATCTACAGACAGACAGTTAAATAGAAAGATTAAATTAGACGCTAGAATAGTATCTAAGATATTATATTAATCATGCATAGAATAATTAGGTATCGCTATTACCAGTTATATAGTTTATATATAATATAACACTACAGAAAGAAATAGGCATATTACTATTTAAGGCAAATTATGGATATAAGCTAAGAATATTGTTATTACTATAGTAAGTAAAGAAAATAAGTAGTATAGCTAAAGAAAGAATAAAGACACTAATAAATCTTTATATAGACCTTATAGAATTAGTAAAGAAAGTATAAAAGAAAATAAAAAAGTACTATAATACTAAGAGATCTAAGGGACTAGATCTTAAAGAGGGAGATAAAGTATAGCTACTATATAAAAATTTTAAGAGTTAACGGCTAAGCAAGAAGTTAAACTATATTAGACTAGGACCTTTTAAAATTATATAGAGGATTTCACTAGTTACGTTTAAGCTAAACCTACTAGCTAAGATAAAGATCTACCCTATATAGTATATCGCAATACTAGAGCTAGTATATAGGAATATTAAGCCACTGGTTTATAAAGCAGATATGTATAAAGGATAGGAAGAAAACAAATAGTAAGTTTTAAAGATCGTTAGTTATAAGGACATTAACGATAAAATATAGTATAAGGTTAAGTAGATAGGCTATAATAAGACTACCTAGGAACTACTAAAGAATCTAAAGAACGTTATAGGAAAGGTATAGGAGTATCGGAAGAGATTAGGTTAGGTAGTATTAATAAAAAAGGATTACTAAAAAATAAATTACCTTAGGGGGACCTAAGAAGAGCAGCTACTGAACTACTTAAATCTATTTCCTTCTTGGTTAAAAGAGAATCCGTTCTTTTATTGCTAAGTTCCTATAAACCTTATTCTATAAGTTTCCACTCCTTAAAACAAACCTTCTTACGAACCTTCTTAAGATAGATTAGTTAAGTAGACGCTATAAGATAAGACTTAAGGGCCCGTTGCTAAGCTTTAGTAGCCTCCTATTTAGCATTATAAAAATGGCGTAACTCTGCTAGGGTAATAGATAGTTTATTATCTAGCCGCGTAGCAGTAGATTAAATATAAGACCCTAAGATAGATAAGTTAAGGAACTAGACGACTATTAAGAGTAATAGGTTGCATATATTTAGCATTAGAGATAGAGTAAACATTATAGGACGAATAAATATTTGCTTTAGTGCACTTTAAGTAAGAGGACGGTTATTGTAAAGAAGGACTTGCTAACGCAATATAGACTAATCCCTCTTTCAAATAACGAGAACACGGAGACGGTATAATCTCACTAAGAGATAATATTGCAGTAACGGTACGAGACCGACGAGCTATAGACGAGGAAGTAAGAGCTTTAGGTATAATAAGTAACGATATTAACTAAATTAATTAAACGGATATTATACCTCTAGTAGACGACTTAGAGATATTTAGGATCTTTAAGGACGAAGATAAAGAGGAGGGAGATGGTATTACGGACGCTTTAAGTACAATATTACGACTACTTAGAGAGGAGTTAAAAGAAGCTAGTTAGTTAATATAGGTATAGTCCAGAATGGAGCCGGTAGAGCTATATAACGAGGAATGGTAACTAAGGTTATATAACGTACGTTAGGAAAAAATTTACCAGCATTTTTGCAGCATTTGGCAGCATTTGGCGGCTAAATGCGCATTCCGCGCACTATAACGTGTAGCGTATAGTATTAACTAAGGTGCGGCATACTGCTGTATTTAACAATGTAGTGCGGCATACCGCTATATACTGCTATATTTAACAATGCAGTGCGGCATACTGCTGTATTTAATAATGCAGTGCGGCATACTGCTGTATTCAACAATATAGTGCGGCATACTGCTATATTTAATAATGCAGTGCAGCTAATTACGCATTTTGCACTTAATGCGCAATTAATATATAATGCCCTCCTTGCGCATTCTGTATATAATGCCCTTCTCGCGTATTCTATATATCTTGCTCTTCCTACGCACTTAATAGTATTTGCTTGGTTTATACAGTTAGTGCAAAATAAATTATATTATTTTAGATAATTTAAT
>Ga0307515_10014317_pt1 | contig 14725 bp, 4 predicted proteins | sample 17_EM_MG_FD_194513 | JGI IMG/M metagenome (GOLD analysis project Ga0307515, IMG submission 194513) | Populus trichocarpa ectomycorrhiza microbial communities from riparian zone in the Pacific Northwest, United States - 17_EM | ecosystem: Host-associated > Plants > Roots > Unclassified | place... | reverse complement strand
TGTAGATCTTCGTGCAGAGCTTCGTGCAGAGCTTCGTGCAGAGCCTCCGTAGAGCTTTCCACAGAGCCTTCGTATGTAGAGCTTCGTGTAGAGCTTCGTGTATAGCTTCGTGTAGAGCTTCGTGTAGAGCTTCGTGTAGAGCTTCGTGTAGAGCTTTGTGTAGAGCTTCGTGTAGAGCTTCGTGTAGAGCTTTGTGTAGAGCTTCGTGCAGAGCTTTATATAGAGTCTCCGTACGTAGGGCTTCGCGATTATAGGGCTTTTATACACGGAGCCTCTATATAGTATAATAGCGTTTAATTAAAAATATATAACTACCTAGCTAATAAATATAAATTTTAAGTATTAAATTTACCTTATTATACTTTTAAATAGAGGTTTTATCTAGCTTTAGATAGCTATACAGTTTCCCTTTTAGATATATATACCTATATATACCCACTATATAGACCCTAATAGGAGCTATAACAGTGTAATTAAATATCTTATCTTATCTTATACTTCTAAATAATATATTATTTAATTATTTATATATTATTTATTGCTTAACGTTTAATTTAGATCCCTATTAGGCCTATACGGACTACTCCTTATATATATAGGGAGAAAACTCTATTTAAGAAAACCCTATAATCTATCTCCTCGCCTTTTAGAACTTGCCTATAGGTCGCCTATAAGTCACCTATCCCTTATAACGCTAGGGTCCTTAGAGTAAGTAGTCCATATAAAAACACCACTTATTTTTAAGTATGGGTACTAAATTCAGCTAATCTAATTAGTTGGTTCTTATTAATAACCTAAAAACCTAAATTAACGTTATAAGGGATAGTGCTCTACTACCTTACTTTTTAACCTCCTTAGGAACTACTGCTGCCATAATAAGCCTATAGACGCGCTAGTATTATATACTTTACTCTACTACTATAGAGTTATTAGGGGGCGCCTATTACTATTTCCTTTCTAATCTAGAACTAGTTTAGTATATTTTAGCTAATTAGCTACTAGGTAGCCGCCTTAAGGCCTTTTTATATTAAGAGTAGTGTATTATAGTTCTCTATGCTAGCTACTAAAAGTATTACTTCTTAGCTAGTGCGTAAAGGGCATAGTAGTATTACGTATTTTAGTGTCCGTCTTAGCTAGCTATATTTACACCTTAGGCTACCTACTAGGACACCCACCTAGTAGAGCTAATCTTTTAGTCCTATTATTCCTATCCTTAAGAGTATTACTATTATATTTTCTACCTTTATTAGTCCTTCTTAAAGCCCTTAAATATTTATCCCCTATAGCGTTAACTATACTATAGCTTAGGTTCCTCTTACCTAAGTTAGCTTCTAGACCTTTAACTCCTATATATCTCTCTAGCGCTAGTCTAACCAGTATTATATTACGGTAGATGGTTTCTGTTAGAAATAAAGACAAGTGGTCACTATATAAGGCATATTGCCACCACGTGTGGCAAGTTGCCGTTACGTGCGGCAAGTTGCCGTTATGTACCGCCGCGGCACTAGCGTGGTAAGGACCCTTAAGTTCCTCACCCCTTTTTTTAAGAATTATTAAGAAGAACAACAACTATTATACTATCTACGAACCGTAGCTACGTGATATTACCTTATATAACCAACACTAATTAGTAGTTAACTTCACTGTTATACTATAGAGCAGCTAGGTATTCCACCAAGAAGAGACGAGCCACTGTATTAGTGCTACTCGTGCTAAAGGAAGCTGTTTTTTAAGGTTAGAACTGGTCCTAAACCTTAAATAGAACTCTTCTATAAATCTAAGGATCTAAAGGCTAGAACTAGTCCTAAGCCTTTTTAAGATTATAGATTCTTGCGTCTATTATGCAGAATAATACGCTTTACGAGTCTTCGCGATTTAAGGCTAGAACTGGTCCTAAGCCCTATAATCGCAAATATACGTCACGAACGCGTACCAAATAACAAATATATACCATGAACGCGTACTAAATGACAATCCCTACGCCAATAATACTTCCCTCCCTTTAAAAACATGGCTACGCCTACTTTAAACGACTGGGAAGACTCCTTACTACTAAGGGTAGCTTTATACGCGAAACTTATTAATAAAAATTAGGACGAATTTACCTTTAATATAATAACTTATACCATAAAATAAGTTAATAGCTTTCTCCTATACCATATTATATTCTACTAAAGTAGACACTACGCCGATATACAGCTGTGGGAATATTTTAGGGAGGATTTTATAGGATGGACCGCTAATACCTAGGTACTTAGCAATGTTAATATTATTTAGGATTTTTAAGACTTCCTTTATAGGAACGGGGTATATATTACTAAAAACGGTAACCCAATTACTAGTAATATTTAGGCCGTTATTACTAGTATAGAAGAACTAGTATAAACGGAAGCTAAGATTATATATTAACTATAGAAACCTAAAACTAACCTATATTCTTTAGAAGGCAACTTTAATTTAGAACGAAACCCCTAGAACAATACTCTTCTACCTAGAGGTACTCTCCTACCTAGAGGTACTTATCCTCTACCTCCGCCGCCTTTAGCTCCTCTACTCTAGCTAACTAGTGACCCTTTACTATAAGAAGTTACAAATCTAATAAAGGTATATTTGGATAAAGAGAAGAAGTTTAAAGGAGAATTATATAATATGCTTAGAGCAAAACTATAGGTCTTCTATAACTGTTGTAATAAGGTTAGAATTTAATACTACTAGTACTACCACGCTTTCTCTATTATATTAAAGGGACGAGTAGTAATATTCTATTACGACCGTATTATAGGTAAAAACTATAGCTTTAATATAATGCTTTAGCTTACTAGAGCCCACTTTAAGACTAATAAGAATTGCTAACTTTATATATCCGAATGGCGAGAGACTATATTCTAGAGAGTTATTGCTTTTAACCTAATAAAGACTTATTTAGAGTGTCTTTAACTACTCTTTAATAAACTCTAGAAAATCTAATGTGGACTTATTAAAACTTACTAAAATAAGAACAGCCTAAGGGACTAGGTTATCTTAGCATGCTATAGCGTTCCTAAGTGTAACTTGGCGCTATATAAACCTATAAATACGTTTAAAGGAGTATATGCCGAGCTACGCTCCGCTATAGGTACTGTAATGCGAATATAAGAATCTTAATAGCTCTATACCAAAAGCCCTACTTAACTAAGCGTTCCTAACTAATATGATTATAACTAGACTAATTAAATATATAGCGGCTGTAGTAGGGAATATAGTAAAGGGTATAATTAATATTAACTATAAGGTAATTATAGAGGTCCTTATAGAGGTTCATTTTAAAGTAATTGCTAGAAGAAGTGCTATATTTGTAAGAAGCCAAATTACTAGTTAACTAGACACTCCCTTAATAAGCGAAAAGAGGCATATAATAAGTTCCGTTAGAGTATAAAAAATGTTAGAAATTGTAAGGTTACTACGGCCTACTTCTAAAGCTTCCTGGTTTAATACGAAGGCGTAGAAGATCTTAAGGGTGAGGTTAATAAGGTTAAATAGCTCCTTATAGATATAGAAATTGAGAACTACTCCCCTAACCAATACTTTACTAAGTATAGTAAGGTAGATAGTATATAAACCGTTACTATTCTTAATAATTAATCTACACTCCATTTTATTATAAAATTAGATATCTTTAATAAGCTAAAGAAGAGTTCCGCGTTTTCCTTTAATAATAGATACTTGGCGTATATCTTCTATAGTATTATACCAGATATAGGAGCCGTAGGAGTATCTATAGCAGGAGAACCTTAAGTTTAAGCTCTTTAGTAGCTTAATAGCTCTATTTAGATCGACTAATTAACGGCAGGCTAATATACGATTCGCTTTAGTAAAGGTACTATAATCTCTCTTAGCATAATTAGGGTCTAAACCCCCTTAGGATATATCACTTTCTATATTATTCCTATAAACACTTTATTTCTATTTTACATTAAAGATATAGATAAGTTAGGCATTAGGCTTAATAACCTTAAGAATATACTTATTTAGGGAGACAATTAGGTGCCTATTATGCGTAAGTAGGGTTACCCCTAGTTGCTCTTTTATTAACTAGAAAAGAGTGTTGCTTAAAGCTACTTAACTAAGTTAGAATTACGCCAACTGTACTATCGTTTTGGCCACCTATCCGTTTATTAATTGCTTAGGGTTCTTTAGCGAGTAGGCTATAAAGTTAAGGTTAAGGTAATTAAGTATCTTATAAAGTACTGCTATTACTACTAAATAAACCAGAAGTTCCCTAGCCGATTTAAGTTTACCCTTAAAGATAACTATAACTTTAACTTCTATATTATCGTTAACGTTATATATCTTAGCAGTAAGCTAGTACTCTAAGTTATTAACTTTTTAACCTCCTTTTAAGCCGCATAATTTTTAAAGGATATATTAGCTAGGAACGTATAGGATACCCTTTAGTTATGCTAAATTAATGTCTACCTAGGACCCCCTAATCAAATCGTCTATAACGTAGAAAAGAACTTCTTATCTATAGAGTTCCGATAACAGATAAAGGTAATAGCAATTAAGGTTAAGGAAGTCCCCGTTAAGGCGCATAATAGTATTAAAAAAGTGGAGTAATATTACGCGCTATTACGCTGCGTATATAAGATTATCTCTTTAGAACTAAAGAACGCTAGTAAAGAACTTATCTTATAAATGGCTATTAAAGCTATTAACGATTCCGCTGGCCCAGATAGATTTATACCTATATTGCTAGTCTTTAGCGCCTACCCTTAAATAACTAATAATTCTCTACTATCTCCCTCTGTTATATAATAAGCTAAGGCTATTCGCAAGGCAATAAAGGAGGTGCGACGTCTCTACGCTATATGCTAGGTTAATAACGTACTAGGAATAAGAAATGGCCTAAATACCTTAACTACGCTCAATCTGCTACTCCAGTTTAAAGTACACATATAGTATAAAAAGGGAGGATAGTTAGGCCCACATTAACTTATTGTAATTAATAGTTAAACTTATACTATTTAGATGCCTTACGGACCTACTTAATTCCATTTAACTGTTATTAAGCCTTACTATAAAGATAATAATTCCAAGCCTTTATAGGATGCCTTAGAAGATACCCTAAAAGAGAACCACGATTAACGTGCTTTAGAAGACGACTATAATCCTAATATAATTATAGTAGATGCGCTATAACTACGACGCGGTAGAGGTCGCCTAAAGGGATCACGAAATCGCTAATATCTTATTAATTTTAAAGAATAATTTATTGCCGCTATTAAGAATAGAGTTAAGTTATTAATGGCCTTTATAACAGCCAAAGAGAAGGCTAACTTTAAGCTCGCAAAACAGCTTTAAAAGGAAGGTCGTATTATAACCCTAGGAGCTCCTTTCTAAGCATCTAATAAGCAGGAGATTAACGGTCTTATTATAAGAGGAGTCTTTAAATTCGAGAAGTATAACCCTACTAAGTTTAATAAAGTTCGCATCTTTAAGTTAAGAATGGTTAACGAGATTAAAGGCAAAGCTACTAACGCCCCATTTAAGAAATTAAGGCTTGTTATTTAAGGTTACAATAATAATAGTAAGGAGGTAATTCTTACGCAATCTCTTATAATTTAATAAGCTAGTTAGCAAGTTATTATTGCGCTAGCTCCTTCCTTAATAAAGAATAGAATAGCGGTTTATTTGCGAGATATTATTTAAGCCTATACCCAATTAGAGACGCACCTTTAGCGCTTAATATTAGCATACCTTCCAAAGTAAATTCGCCACTAGTATCCTAAAGATATAATTATAGTTGTGCTTAAGCCATTATATAGAATTATAGAGGTAAAAACTCACTAGTAGGCTACCTACAGCAAGCACTATAAAGAGAAGCTTTTAATAACTACTTCTATATTCGATCCCTACTTCCTTATTATAACTATAGGAACTCCATTTAGAATCGTTAGCATGCAAACTAACGATATAATTATCTTAGGGGACGACTAATTCTTAGCTTTTAAAGAAGATAAGCTAATAAAGGCAAATCTTATAGTAAAGCTAAAAGAAAAGCTTAATTTAACAATACTATTACTCTTTAATGGATGCATCCTCTCCCTAAATAAGGATTCTATTGCTTTACGCTAGAAGGGTTAAGGTAAGAAGATCAACGTTATTAATATTAATTCCCTAAAGTAAGGATATATGGAGTAACGCGTTTATAGAGCTTATATTACTTCTATCTATTAACCTAAGGCTTTATTTAATCTCTCCGTTGCCGCCTAATACTAGAAACTAACTAAGGATAACGTTCTTGCCCTAAATAAACATCTTTCCTAGTAAATAAACTATCTTAATTGGGGACTACTTTATATACCTATTAATCTTCCTACTACTAAGCTCTTTATATTTATTAATAGATTATTTATAAATAATAAAGATTTTAGCTTCTAGTTAGGATATAAGATTATTATTATAAACGAATTTACTAAAGAGAATAACTTTATAATCTATAGTAATCTTATCTATTAGAGCTTAACTAAGAGTAAGCGCATTACCCGAAGTGTTTTGGCGTTAGAGATATATAAAATGGTTAGTGGAGTTAATATAGCAATTGCAATTGGAACTACCCTAAAGATAATTATAGATTAACTTAAACTTCCCATTATCCCTATAATTATATATACCAACTTATATTCCCTCTATAAGTGTTTAGTTAAGCTTAGTACTATAAAAGAAAAGCGCCTTATAATTAATATTATAGCACTTTAGCAATTCTACGAGCGTTAAGAACTCTTTAAGATTTAATGGATTAATGGCTAAGATAACCCGGTAGATATAATAATAAAGGTAAACCTAAATAAGGTACTAGAGACGTTTGTTAATATAAATACTCTATATATACGAGTTAAAGGTTAGGTTAAAAGGGAGTCCCTAGAAATTTCTTAGTTATATAAGGTCTTAAGATGTCCAGGAACTTTAACCGGTGGTTAAAGTTATCTAATTAGTTAAATTCTCTTGCTAAGACTTTTTTTTAGAGGGGGAGCCTAACTTAATTTAGCTAATTAGGATTTTCCATCCCCGGGATAGAAAATCGCTATTAGCTCGCTTACTACTAGCGCCTTAGCGGCCCTCTAAACACAATATCTACCTATAACTCCTAAGTAAGAAAGCATTACGTGCTAAGAGGCAAATTTTAGAATAGCGAGACTTATATTATAATAGTAATAGTAAGTAAGGAGGATTAATATTTGTTATGCTAGTTAAGCGGTATATATATATAGATGGCAACTATAAAAAAAGAGTTACTAGTATTGGGAATAAAGGTAAGTGGTTACTATATAAGGTATATTGCCACTATATATAGCAAGTTGCTATTACGTGCGGTAAGTTACCGTTACGTGCCGCCGCGGCACTAGCGTGGTAAGGGACCTTAAGTTCCTTACCCCTTTCTTTAAGAATTATCAAGAAGAATAACAACTATTATACTATCTACGAACCGTAGCTACGTAATATTACCTTGTATAACCAACAGTTTCCTAGTATTCTTTTATGCTCTACTTTAGCTCCTTTTTCTCCCTTATTATTATCTTTACTAGCCTTTTACGCTTTAATTATTTATAAAAGCTTATTAATATTTTAGATCTATCTATCGCAGTCATGTAAGGGGATATTTAATTTTTATATAATTGGGAGGCGTAGGGCTATAAGGTCGCTCTAGGGCTAGTTCTTAGTAGTTTTGCTAGTACCTAGCACTTAAATCTGCTAAGGATTTGCCCTAAAGCGGCCAGATGTCCCTAAGCGAAGCTCCTACGCCCAATAAGACATTACCGCATTCTGCTATATTCTGCCATATTATCGTATTCTGCTAAATTCTGCTATGTTGTTGTATTCTGCCAAATTCTGCCATATTGTCGTATTCTGCCAAATTCTGCCACATTGTCGCATTCTGCCAAATTCTGCCATATTATCGCATTCTGCCAAATTCTGCCACATTGTTGTATTCTGCTATATTCTGCAGACCCTAAGTTATAAGCCAACTAATTAGGATTTTCTATGCCCGGTATAGAAAATTACTATTAGCTCGCTTACCACTAGTGCCTTAGCGGCCGTTTTAATATCTTAATCTGCTACCTAGTAATCCTTACGCTAAGAAAGGTATACTACGCTGGAAATAAGAGTTAAGGTAACGGAGGTTAGTGGTCTTAGTTTTAATATATAGGTAAAAGGCTTCTAATAACTACTAACTTAGCTGCTGAATTTACTAATATAAACACCCTAAATCTTTAGCGAACTGGGTAGCGCCCTAGCGGAAGGAGTAGTTTAAGTAGCTACTTAGGTTAATCCCAGCAGCTATTAGATGGGAGGAAAGGATCTTGCGAACCCCTAAAGAGGTAAAGGGTTTACTATTAAGACTAAATAAGGGAGAGTTAAGGGGTTAAGGGTCCCTATTAAATAGCTTTATTATAGTAGCAACTGGGTATAATAGGCCGCCTACCATCACGATGGCGATATTAACGCCCTAGTATTACCTATCGGCTTTACTCTATTTAAGGTGGAATATTATCCTACTAGGCGTAAAGGTAATATTATACCGGGTAGCCTTTTTTACTAGGAAGGTTGTTTGGTTTTTAAGCTCCGCTATAGTGTATATAATTTTGCCTATCTATAGAAATCTAGCAAATGCGAGGGTAAATGCGGCATTAGTGTTAACATCTAGTAGCAATAGGCCGTATGTTACTACCTAGGCTAAAATATCCCTAGTAATAGGTTACTTATCCTTTTTTATTAAGGGAGAGATAGCAGCTGCTCTAGTAAGTAATTGGTGTACTATAGAATCCTTAAATACTATAATTAAGATGCCGTAATCTACGTGGCGCAAGCGAATTACGAAGACGTAGGCTTATAAGGTTTCGGCCTTAAGCCTACTTACCTATAGCTAGGAGGTACTAAACGCGTAGCGGGTAATCCATTCGCCTAGTTTACGCGGCTTAGCTAGGTAGGGGGATACTCCTTTAAGTGCGTAGTATAACTCCTAGCTGTTAACTGCTAAGGAATAGTTCCTATAGGTTGCTAGTATAAGGCCGTACTAGAGAAGGAGCGCGTAGAGGTTAAATGGCGTATTAATATTATCTTTAAAGTTTATAGGCGGTTATAAGTAGTCTATTAGGTTTGCGGCACCTATTAAAAACTTATTAGCTTTAGTAGTAATAAATTAAGGGCCTAGTATAAGTAGAACTGATAGATAGCCGTAGCCTGGAATTAAGATAGTATATTAGCTAAGCTATTTAAATTACCTAGGATCTACTTCGCGGATATTATAATATTGTGAGCTATAGTAGCTAGCATAATCTTACGGAGTAATTTATTTGCTACGCTATAGATAACGGTTTTCTTAATACCCTAGTAAACTACTATACTATTAGTGTAAATAAATAGCGCGCTATACTGCTAGTTGGTAAATTATAGATTAAATGCGTAAGTAATAGCATATATCTCTTTTAGATTAATATAGTCTGCTTATTAACTAGGCTTAGGTAATATACTAAACGCCTAAGATTAAGGGAGGTTGGCTATATACTACTACCAGTTATCCTTATATTTAAGTTCCTTAAAGAAGTAAAAGCCGCTAAACCTAAACCGGGTAGACATATTAGTAAAGAAATAAATACAGGTATACTTAACGTTGTTAAAAAATAATACCCTATTACATATAGTAAGTAGGTTAAGCTAGATATATAAGTTACTTCGCAACTTAATACTAAATCGCCTAGGTTTATACTTATTTACTAAAGTTTTTAGCTAAGTAGTAATAAAGATTTAAAGGGATTTAGAGTAAGATTAACTAAGTTTAATTACGTGGGTGTACTATATAAGGTAGCCCGTAAGCTACTAGGCTTAAAGGAATAATAATAAGCCGTATTAAAGTGCAGTAGTGACTTTCTTAATAGCGCGTAATTGTTTCAATAGTAATAATCGCGTTTATATTTATATGGTGTTAATAGTATATCCTAAAACTTTAATAATAGTTCCTACTATGTCCTTAGAGCTATTTTAAGGGATACCTAAGGAGTTAGTAATAGAGATGTAAGTCTAGGTAATAGCCGCTAAGTTGTTTAGGTTAGTAAGGATAAAGATAAAATTATTTAGGTAGTGTTCCACCTTATAAGGTAGTTGTGAATAGAGTATTTAGTATAGGCCTTTTGCAAAGAGGTTAAATATAAGCGGCGCAGTTTAAAGATTAAAGGATAGGCAGTATTCCTAGTAGGTAACACCTTCCTAGGAGAAGCCTATTAATAATCTTATCCTATAAAATAGGGGGACTATACAGAATGCGTCTTTAATATCTCTTTTAAGCAGTAGATATCTATAACCTATAGAAATAACGTAGGCTTAAATAGTGGTAACTGTAGTATATACTAGTGCTCTATATTCTTCTAAGATTGCGTTATTATCTAAAGATGCTAGTAGAAAGGAGAGGTTATAAATTTAGCGGTACCCTCTATTTAATTTTAGCACTAGGCTAAGAGGTAAGACTATAATAGGCCCTATCGCGATTTTAATATATCCTTTTTTAAGGTTTAATATTATCTTCTTAGAGATAAGGTCGGTGTTATCCTAAGAGGAGTTATAGTTTCTACACGATCTTAAAGTAAGGATAGATTTGGCTCCTATCTTGTAGCTATAGGTTAGGATACCTACTAAGATGGCTAGTAGATTGCCCAGGTAGTTAGATAGAAGGGAGTACTACGTTCAGATCCTTAAGGGTAATAGAGAGTAGTAGAGAGCCTTTACCTTTATAAAAGTAGGGAATAATAGTAACGTATTAGGCCTAGGTCCTAGGTATATAATTAAAGTTAATGTTATTATTAGGCTAAACCCTACTTTATAAGGTTCGCCTTACTATTCCTAGGCGTAAGCTTTGGATAATACGGTGTAATCTTTACTATACTTTAAGCACTTATATAGGTATTTGCAAGCTATATTATCGCAGCCTCTGCTATTAAACTTACGGCAGGTATTAGAGGTATAGGAGGTATTTAACCTAAGTCTCTTTAAGGCGGCAAAGCCGATAGTACTAGATATCGTAAGGTATAGCGCTATATACTAAACTGGCATTTGCTAATTAGTGGGCTTTAGTTAGCCATTGGTTATTATAAAGGTATAATAGTTAAGTGTTAAATTAAGTATATAACCTACCTAGACATACTAGGTTAATAAGGTGTAAATTATATTTATCTAGAAAAGTATACTAGCGATAAGGTCCAGCGGGCATATATAAAGGGTGCCAGTAATAACTATATAGTTAGTAAAACCTTTAAACTAGATACCTTTATCTATAAATAGCTTTCTATTTACCTTTACCTTCCTTATAACTAGAGTACCATTCTTAATCCGTATTTTATTAGCGATCTTAATTTAAGCGGTATAGACTTAAAGGCGGGCGAGGTTTATTAGATTAAAGGTGCCCTTAAAAATATTTAGGTAATCCCTTTTTATAACGCTAGGAAGGCGAAGTTTAAGCAACTTTACGCTAGGAGGGAGAGGCTTACTAAGGACATTAGCTAAAGTAGCTGTTGCGGTAGCTTATAAGGCCGAAGCGGCTAAGCCTAACTATAATTAAGCCATTTAAGCTAGGTGGTATTTATACTAGTAAGCCTCCTTTACTAGGCGGGCTTCGCGCTCTTCCTTATACTTTTAAATCTCCCTTTTATCTTAGGCTTGTTCCCTTTACTCTTTAGTAATTTTACACTCTTTTACGGCAGCGGCGCGTATATTAGCTTTGGATGGCATTATAGGACTAATAGAGGAGGGTATAGCGGTTGTAGATAATGGTGTAGTTAAGGTAGGTCGTCTAGGTAGGTTTGCTCATTAGGATTATATACGCGTATAAATATCCTAGTTAATTATAGGCGGGTAATAGTATTATAAAATAATTCTTAAACGAATGAATAATAAATATATAATAAATATTAATGAGTTCAGCGGTATTAAAAGCGAATTAGCTACGTAGTAACTGTATTTAATATTCGTGAATATTGTAGAAGGTCTTAGTATTATGCGTTGCTAAGATGGATACTATTACGGACGCTTTAAGTACAATGTTATAACTACTTAGAGAAGAGTCGGAAGAAGCTAGTTAGTTAATAAGGGTACGGTCTAGGATGGAGCCGGTAGAACTATATAATGAGGAATGGTAGTACAAGTTATATAATATGCTATATAAGGAACGTAAAGAACGGACGGAATGTACGTACCTTATATACCTTACGTACATTACGTATAAGAAGGATTTCTTAGGAGTACGGTTATATATTTAAAGGACTACAGTCCCTACCTAGATAGTTCCTTCCTTATAGTAATTCTCAGAATATAATTAGAGTTAATCTGTTAGGTAACTACTCTTATTAGATAATTTATATAGAGCTATTTATTAATAAAATGGGTTAATTAATTAATAATCTTAATTGTTTCTTAATCGTATCTTGACCTAGGGTCCCTAGGCTTAGACGAAGATATTTACAATACACGTAACCCATGCACGTAACTCGTGCACGTCCTACGCTACAGAGAATATAGATTATCTAACACACCCCCTTAGCTTTAACCTGGTTGAGGACAAAGCTAGCTACCTTCTCGTATCCGTCAATGCGTTAATTAAACTATAATCTTATCTAAATCCTTCCGTCTCGCTCTAATATTCTCCCTTAGGTCCTCTAGTTACTTCTCCTTATTTAGCTACTCCTTAATATCCACCATTCCAATTATATTGACGAAGCTTTTAAACCTCTACTTGGGCAGGGCCTTTATAAGTTCATCGGCGATTATCTCCTTCATCGTTATCCATTGAAATTATACTCGTCTCTTTGCGTATTCCTAACGTAGCCAGTATTAATAGATGTTAATATATTAGAGCTTTATAATCAGCTTTACCATATCTTCTATAATTAGTTAAAGTGTCTAGGCGTTATTACAGTTAATAATTAAGGGCTTGTTTAGTTATAACGTTATTACTTTAAACAGCCTGCTAATAAAGATAGCTTCCTTTGCTGTCTATAATAGGGCTAATAGCTTAGCTTCTATACTTAACGTTATAACCATACCCTGCTTATTTGCTCTCTAGGTAATCGCCCCCCTAAATAGCTTTATAATATATCCTTATAAGCTCTTTTTGTTAATAAAGTTGTCCGTAAATAATATGTCGCTAGCATAGATAAATAATTATACTTTACCTCTACTGTCTCTGTTACGGACGCTTTAAGTACAATATTATAACTACTTAGAGAAGAGTCGGAAGAAGCTAGTTGGTTAATATAGGCACGGTCTAGCATGGAGCCGGTAGAACTATGTGACGAGGAATGGTAAGCGAGTCATATAATGTTGTACGAAGTGTACGAAGTGTATAAAGGGAACGTACGTATAATGCGTATAACACGTATCTTACGTATAAGGAGGGTTTCCTAGGAGTACGGTTGTGTATTTAAAGGACCACAGTCCCTACTCTAGATAGTTCTTTCCTTGTAGTAATTCTTAGAATATAATTAGAGTTAATCTGTTAGGCAACCACTCCACCAGTTGTTATTACGTTATTAACTTTTATACTTGTATTTCCTACACACCTAGCCTAATAACGAGCCTATTATAGTACCTGCTATAGGGTTCCGTTATATAATCACTACCTAGTTATAGTATTAATATAAGAAGTCAAATAACATGCCACTAAAAGCAGCCACCATAACGCCATTGACGGCGGCAACTACTTTAAGGTTAGGAGGTGACACTAGTATAGCAGATACTAATTTATAACAACCTATAACGGTTGGATAGTTATAAGAGATAGTTAACTAGTTAATAGAAAATAATGTAATACTTAAATAAAGGATTAATGGGATAAGGGCAGTAAAGGTTAAGTTACTATCGATTAAGAGATTCTTAGGAGAAAAATTAAAGCTTAAAGGATTTCTTATGTAAATGCACTTTAAGGTAGCGCAGGAAGGAGTAAAGCTAGCAATACCTATGGATTAAATAGCTTACGCGGGACTATTCTTATCAGGAAGAGCACTTAAATAGTTTAAGCCTTACCTTATAGAGATATAAGCAAACGGAATAACGACTATAAACTAAGATATATGGTTTATGTTCTTAAGTTAGGAGGGATTTACGGAGCGACTTATATAGATATTTGGAGACCTAGAGGCGGTAACTATAGTAGAAAGAAAACTCTAAGACATTATATAACGAACCTTAGCAATTAAATATATAACGTAGTTCTAAACGCTAGCTATGTAAGTTAAGTAGAATAATAGGGCGCTTATAGTATAGTATAAATAGGGACTTAAGGCTAAAATCTAGGACGTAATTATTCTAATAGAAGATACGGATACCCTAAGGGAATTAATAGATTAAGCGATTAAGATTAATAATAGGATCTTCTAAAGGGAACAGGCTAAAAGAGGTTAGGATAGAGTTCTATAGTTATATAAGACGCAAAGTACGCAATAACTAAAGCTAAGTTAAAAACTATGGTATGGCGCAGAGCTAATAGACCTAAGTAGTACTAAAGAAACCTATAAGAGATAGAGTAAGAAACTATAGAAACCTAAAGGTTAAGGATCTAGTAATTACAGGACTAAGGAGCAGAGGCTAAACCAGGAATCTTAGTAGCAGAAGATGTTTAGGCGGACTCTATAGCAAAGTTAATGGTTTAAAGATGGAGCTTATATAAATTGCAAAAAATAGGGTTATTTTGTAAGGGATT
>Ga0307515_10014316_pt1 | contig 14725 bp, 6 predicted proteins | sample 17_EM_MG_FD_194513 | JGI IMG/M metagenome (GOLD analysis project Ga0307515, IMG submission 194513) | Populus trichocarpa ectomycorrhiza microbial communities from riparian zone in the Pacific Northwest, United States - 17_EM | ecosystem: Host-associated > Plants > Roots > Unclassified | place... | reverse complement strand
TAGTAAAAAAAGTTCAATTTTTCAAAAATATTTTCAAAATATAAAAACAAAAGGACTCTAAATATATATTTTAAAACACAAAGTGCTACATCACCATGGACAATAAAGGTTATTGTACATCGAATAAATTACCACCGGTCAATATTTTCACATTATATACATCAACAAGAATAATAATTTAAAATCTACAAAAAGAAAATAATATTCTAGCACAATTCCTCATTTTCTTACTAAGTTTTTTTTTTCAATTTTTTTTGTTCTATATCATTTATTTAATAAAAACATAAAACAACCAAAATCCAAAAAATAAAAAAATAAAATTGGATGATTTAAAATAAAAATAAAAAAGGTATTGTTTTAATTAAAACTCATTTATCTTATTAACACATTTCATTGTCATCTAGCCTTTTTCAATCATAATATTTTTCAGGATATCTAATGTTTAAATTAAACAAAAAATAATGCTATGATAATTTTGATACATATGTATTAAAAAGTATAACAATAATACATCATTCTCACATTATCGTGGATAATTTTTTTTGTAGTATTATTAAACTTGAACCACCCTTTAAGTCAACCTAGAGACCTCCCTAACAGCCCTTGTTTGGTTTGGTTTTCATATCAAACCTAGTTTTATTTTATCTTATATGATTCGGTCAACCAGGTAGGTCCAGACACGACAAGGTTGACTAGTTCCAAAACCCAAGTTGAACCTGAAAAAATTAAAGGCGACATCATCTCTGCCTTTTTTAAAAACATTTTGATTTGACGAGGTTTTAGACTAACCTGGGTTTAGTCGAGTTAACCTGTCAAGCCCACGACTTAGATCATGAACTCTATTGTTTAATAACTTTATTTATTGGAATCTATTTTTATTTAATTAAATAATAATAAAAATAAATATGCACGAGAAAATTATTGAATAAGATTTGAGGAAAACATCATGGAGGGTTGTGCAAAAAAAGAGATTGCTCATATTAAAAAAATATTATAACCTCATTCAAAACCAAAATAAAAAATGAATGGTATTCGATAAAATAAATCCCAAATATATTTTGGTATTTAATAAAATAATACCATAAATATATTTCTATTTAATTTATTTCAATAAATTTCAATTAAAAATTAAAGACATGTTGGGTTGGGTCATTGCCTAGCCCATGTTTTAAATTAAATCGAGCTAGGGTACACTTTATATAAGTGAGTTCAAGCACGTCACAATCAATCTAATATAAACCTTATTTGACTTTAAAAAATTCAGTGCAAAGGTGTTTTAGCATTTTTTTTAAAAAAATACCGAGACGATGGTGTTTTTTATTGACTTTGGTCAATCTATGTCAACCGCCAAACATGTGACTCTAGTCATGTACTTGGTTGGGTCTAATAATTTTTGTTTTCAAAATTATTTTTTATTTAATTATACAACAATAAAAATAAACATGCGTAGAAAAGTGACCAAATTAAAAAAAAAATGAAGAGCAGTACAAAAGGAACACTTACTAATATAATAAAAAAGCTATGATCTTATTAAAATTAAAAAGTAAAAATTAAATGGTATTTAATAAAAAAAATCTCAAATAAACTTTTAATTAATATATTTTAATGGATTTAAATTAAAATTACAGGAAAATATACATATAAAACAAAGAAAAAAGCATGCAAAGTGTGGGCATGGGTGGGCCAATACACCTGGCTCATAAAAAGAAGGTTAGACTTATGTCTTTTATTTAAAATAAAAACAACGCAGATGATGATGTAGATTCTAGCAACGAGAAAGGTCACTAAAAAGTTGAGGTAAAGGTTTTTTATAATCTAAAAACACATTTTTCAATTGATTTCACCTAAAAACACATAATAAACACCTATAAAACTGAATAAACTCATAAATAATCTAAAAACAACCTTTAATCAGTCAAAAAATCTAATATCATATTGCAAAGAAAAATCATAAGCCTCAATCTACTTTTTCCAGTAAAATGAAGGGCTAAAAACATTTTAATAGAACTCCTTTCATCAAATAAAATTTGTTAACACCGAGATCAACTATTTTAGTTTTCAAAATATGACCAACTGAAACCTTACTCTCTCCTCCCATGTTTTCTAATTGATTTTTTTCTTTTTTCTCTCAAAACTTGGGGATTGAATTGTGATAAAATTTTTTTGATAAAAAGACTAAAAATTTTCAAACTAAAAAGACCTAAAATGAAAATGAAAATATTCCACAAGCTAAAATCTTCATAAAAGACGCATAATGACAATGTTGTCAAAAAAACCCTTGCATTATGACTAATTATAAAATTTGATGCCCCAAGTCTTGATTGATTTTACACAATAAAATTAAATTTTATCTTGCAAAATCAAACATCAATTTAATATCAAGGCATTTGTTTTTCACCATAATAAACTTATAAAAAACAAATCATTAAACTCAATTTCCAATTAACATAATATAGGATTAAATTGAAAAAACAAATTGTTTTCATGACTGAAGCGGAAATATTCTTAAATACAAATCATTAAACTCAATTCTTAATCATCATAATATAGGACTAAATTGAAAAAAAATTTGACCAAAGTATAAAAATCTCCAAATTAAAAACAAAAACACTGCAAATCCATTCGACAAAAAACTAAAAGGTTGTCTTTTACTGTGTGCTTAGACTCATATCACTATCAACTGGAACACTTTTATGACGTCTAAGCCCTTCTCCACAAAACTCAAAGATGTTGTTTTTTAGGGTGTATTTGTGTTTTCACAAGGATTCAATTAGCATTCTGAATTTATTAGGAGCAGATTGGTCTTTACATAAATTTTTGGCACAATGTAATGACTTTTTTACCCTTAAAAGCAAAATGACATATACGTATTATTTGAGGGTATTTTTGGCATTTCAGATTTAATTTTACAGTGAAGTCATGGACTTACCACGAGAAGACAAAAAGAAAACGGGTGCGCAAGGACATTTATGTATTTTCCTTTTTGTTTTTGAGTAATTATCGAATTGATGAAGGGGTAGTTGCGTCTTTTACTAGATGTATAATATTATTTAAATTATTAAAATGGAGGCGCATAGGGCTCTAGAAAATTTGTTACAGCATGTGCGGCCAAGATACGTGACCAAATGGTGGCTTCCAAGGCGATGATAGAATCCTTTTAGCGGTGCCTACCTGACCAGGCGACGTGTGTTTCTTCTGCGCCTCTGGTTCACCGTCAACGACCATTTCTTTTTTCCCCTCCTTTTCTCTCTCATCCTAGGAAAGCTTGTTATCCATAAAACAATTTTCAATACAACCCTTTAATTAGTTTTATCTTTAGATTTGTTCCCGGTCTTTTGATTAATATTTGTCTTGTTTGGAATAATTTATAAAAAAAGAACATGTTTTCAATTTCATCCCCAATGAATTTTTTTATCTTTGAATTGGGCCCTTTAGTTAGTTTTTTTTCTTCAGATTTCATCCCTGGTCTTTTGATTAGTGTTTTTTTTATTTGAGATAATTTATAAAATTAGATTTTTTTCAATTTCATCCCCATGGATTTTTTCATATGTTTAATTTGTTCCCTATTCTTTTAGTTTCTATTTATTTTATTTAAAATGGTTTATAGAATTAGTTTGTTTTTTGATTTCATTCTCCTTGGGTTTTTTTCCATGTTAAATTTTTAATTTTTTTAGTTTGATTTTATTTTACGATTTCATCATTCAACATTAAATTTGTCAGGTGTTGACCTTCTTGATTGAGCACAGGTCTAGAGCTTAACAAGTTGTGAGTTTGAAATATTAATCCGGGGTTAGTAGGTTCGCCTAAGTGTACCTAGTTTTTTTCATTACTTTTTTTAATATCTTTTTTTTTTATTTTATCATTTGATTTTTTTTCGTTTTAAATATGAATTTTTAAGAGTAACATGGGTTGCCTTAGGGTTTTTTTTTTTTGTCTTTTCTTGATCTACCTCTTTTAAAAGGAATTTTTGAAAATTAGATTAAATTAATTTATTTCATCCTTCAACATTAAATTGACTTGGTATTACCTTGATTTTTTGGGTGCTCTTTGTTAGATCTTGCTATTTTAAAAATATTTTTTTAATTAAATTAATTTATCTCACCCTTCAATATTAAATTTGTTTTATATTGAGTTTCTTAGTTGAGTTTAGGTGTGGAATTTAACGGTTTGTGACTTTGAGGGATTAACCTAGGCTTAAAAGGCTCACCTGAATTTGCTAGGGGTTTTCCCTCCTTTTTAACTCTTTTTTTTTTCATCCTTAAATGTTTTCTTAGTTTTTTTTTCCACTTCCCATGAGATTTTCAATTTGTCTTTAAAAAAACATGTGTTACCTAAAGTTTTTTTTTTTTTGGCTTTGTCCAATTTAGTTTTTTTTTTCATGAGGATTTTTTACTGTTGAACTAAACATATGCATCAATTTTTTTTGTTCTTTGTTCCAATTTCTTCTGAAAACTAGGCTGACCTAAGCTCCGGGTTCTTTGGGTCACGAGTCAACCTGTCGAGTCGAGCATAGCTTTAAAATAATCTATTTTAATTTTTTTTTTCAAATTGAGTCCTCAATATCTTGATTTTTATTTTTGTTTTGGATTCTTTTGTGAAGTTGTGGCCTTAAGAATTTTTAATTTTGCCATTCAATTCAATATTTGATGATATTTGAGATTTGAGCCCTTAGTGTTTTGCTTTTTAATTTTTATTCTTTGTTCTTTTATCAAATTTTAATTTGTTTTTAATTTTTTCGTTGGATCTATAATTTTGATTTTTCTTTCATCACTCAGGTGTACTGAATTTTTTTTTTTATCTTTTTTTGTTCTTTTTATGTTTTCATTTTATCTTTTATCGTTTTGATTCTCGAGGATTGACATTTGTTTTTCTTGTTTTTTTAACAGTTTTCTTTCTATGATATAAAAATACACTTACAATATTTAAGCATCGTTTTTTATGCGGCCAGCGCTATCTAGTAGTAACCTATGTCCTGGTACATGGTGCATAAACAGTAATTTTAGCATATCCCTTAGCTTTCCTTTTCCTTTTAATTGCCAGCATTCGAGGGAGCAACAGAAGCGGGAAGCCAGAAAGATGCTGGGAAAAAGTTGCAGTTTAAGCGAGAAGGATCGAGTTAAGAAATAAAATAAGAGATTTGTAACGGGACAAAATGAGATGGTTGTGCGGTGGGTGAGAATTATTTCATGAGTGATTAGTTTTTCTGATCGCCAACCCATTTTGTAAATTGGCTAACAACTTACAGCGTGTTTAATTAGCACGAGTAGTCAGCAAGTACAGTTCACAGCAGCAGCATTTAAAACAAGTCTCCATATACTTTGGCAAGCAAATGGTAAGCATTTCCAAAACTGAAACTAATATGACATATAACATTGCCAAAAACCCTTGGCTCAAATAGTTGGAGCAGCACATGCCTAGGCTACGCCTTCCACACACATCCACCTTTCCTTGAAAAAGTTCAGTGCACCACTCTGACAAATGTTGTTTCTCCAAACCATGATTTACGATACACTATTTGAGGCTGTAATTACATTTAAAAAAAAAAAAAATCAACATGAGACATTATTTGGGGTACGTGTCCGACAACCCTCTGAATCTCCTCTTCACATGTTTGAAGATAACCCATGGTAAGCAATGGAAATTAACAAATATATCTATTCTAGATGATCCCCGTGGAAATGCTGGAAGTTGCATTTATCTTTAGAGAGTTCTCGGGAATATAGGTTAGACCTGCGCAGAAAAAAGTAGTTGCCCACATGAAGTTAAGCTCTTGATGGAAGCAGAGCCTGCAAGCATGAAGATTATAGCAGTGCATAGAATATCTCTTCCTTTTGGAGCGGAAAAACCAAAATATTATCACAGTACAGCTCCAATTGAGAACATAAGCAAACAGCAGATGATAACCATGTCTATTCCAATACGATGCCAACTCTTATATTTGAAAGCAAGAGAATAACAGACAGGGCCAGTCAAATACCACAACCTTAAAGGATCAACACCGATAAATAGGCACGTGCTAATGCATTTTGTCCATGACCCAACCATAGATAATTATCTTCAATACTCAACACAATCAATAACATTACAAGATGGCATTAGCTTTCATGTTTTTTAAAGAGATAGTGAGAGTTGCAAGTTACATACAAGAAAATTTCAGCATTTGAGACCAAGAAGATATACATTTCACAGAAGAGTTGTAATATAGCCACCACTTGTAGTTTAAATAAAGAGAAATTTTGACTCTCAGAAAAATATCAGAAGAGAGATTCTTGCACAAGATACCGCACTATGCATACTATTGAGGAAGGGGATAGCACTATATTCATCAATGCTGATTAACTTTCTTTTAAAAAAAAAATCATTAGTAAATGAGAATTCATTAAAACAAACGAATGGTTCAGCTTTCAAAGGAGTGTAAGGCAGTATTTGTCAAATTTGTTTTTTTTTTTTTTTAAAAAAAAAAACTGATTAAATGAGAATTCATTATAATTAATGAAAGGGTTCAGGTTTTGATAACATAAAAAAGAGAAGCAAAACAATTTTATATAATCCAAAATTTTATGAAATCCATGACAAGTGTAAGTAGATGATACCTTTCTCCTTAACATCTATCTGTAAAGTGTCCAGGGAAATTATCCCATCAGTCAAGGGAAGTAGCTCAAGCTTAATAGTAGCCGTAGATTGAGCAGGAACGCATCTGTATAATCACCTAAGCTGTAAAAATCTGTCCAATCAGATCCCAAAAAAGAAATAAGCTTAAGAGTGAGATACATTACCCTAATGGAACTCTGCTCTGCAACCACAGATGTGTACAACCCAAGCCTGTACTCGAAATAACATCAGATATGGGAGAAGACTGTTCGATAATTTCTGAAGTGGTAGTCACAGAGGTCAGTGCCTGCACTGCAGAGCAATATTTCTCACCAGTTATTATACCTGTAGACTCGGGCAAACCAACAAATGAGCTCATTGGTGTTGTCGGTGAAGAACTCAAGGACCCCACTGATGGAGGTGAAGTAAATGAGGCAGGAGCCAGAACCGTCAGAGTTAGATCTTCAGATGTCAAATTTGAAGCCCGTAAAGCTAAAACCTGGGAATTTGACAACAGCTTCAGAAGAGGAAGAAAGAAACATATTCAATAAATTAACAAAAAAAAACAAGAACAACCTGAACTGGAAGCTGGGAGACTCTCTCATTGGGTCCAGAAGATTGTCCTGACATTTCAGATGCAACAGAGATCAAAAGATCCCTTGAGTTACGCGGTCGCCAACTAGTTGGCTGCTTAAAAAAGAGTCTTGACTCTACATTCAACACAAAGCATGAAACAAAAGGTTGGTGAAAGTAAAAAAACAATTACCTATAGAAGTTTAGATGATGAAGCAAACCACAAAAATAATGGATACCAGTGTAGTTGCTGCGACAAGATACAATAATTGCATACTGGTCAACATTCAATGCACTCCTGCCTTCCACAGTATTTGGTACAAGATGCAGACTTAATGATGGGGATAGTCTTTCTCTGTGAACTTTGGAATCCTTCACAAAGGATGCTGGTTTGAGAATGAATGAGTGCTCCTCACCTCTCCTGCCATGGGAAATTTTCAATAAGTTCATGATAAAGAATGAAATTCGTGAATCAAAATTGTTTCCCCTGATATAGTGATACAAGATACAGTCAATAATTTTTATAAGTGATCTGTGTATGCACTCACAATTCAAAATTTACACAAATAATTTTAGGGTTATGATCCAAACTAATGGTAAAAAAGAGGTCATTTCTATAAATTAAAAGAAGTGTAATGAAGAAGCTTAATTCATAATTTACTTGGTCATTCCATATATCACACATATACTGCATGCTATTGCAAACAATCTATTTTCTGCCTTTGCTCTATTCCATGTAAAACGTGAGTGTTAAGAGCATGCTCTTATGGTTTTTCTTCTAGATATATATCAGAAAAAGGCATTGTGAGCGTTTTGTAGATGATGATCCTCAGGCTGCTTGTAGACTAGAAGCTCACATCAAAATCATAAGTCAGAAGTATTGTCATGCATCAGTCCAACAATTTCAAAACAATTATTAATTGAACCATAAAATGCTAGCGAATCACTCACTAAGCAACCACAAAGAGATAAAAGTAGCCTCTGCCCACTCCAAGATGGTTGAACTAAAAGAGTGAGAATGAATGGACAAGTAAACTGGAAAAAAAAGGCAAGAGTAAAATAAATTTATTTTTCCTGTAAATATAAAGTACTTTTCCTGAAGTAAAGCCACATTGTACGCCAGTCTTGGCCTTAGCCTGACTGGTTGGGATTTGTCCAGTCAAATAACATACTGCTCAAGAACATTTATCAATGATGTGCAAACAACCTCCAGCAAGTGTAAGCAAACTGAATTAACCATGGAAAATGCAGTTCAACCAACAAATTAGAGTACATTAAGATACCTAGAATAAAAAACAACCTGAGGGCTAGATTTGGCAAACTGTGATCATTTCCAGCTTCAATACATGCAATTGGTAATGATGAGGGAAGTCCACTCTTTGAAGCTTCCTCAAAAACAATAGTTATAGTATCTATGTATACCACAATATCCGGTGTAATTGCTGGAGATACGTTCTGCAAAATAGCTTTTAAATTTATTAGCATTGGTGGAATTTGGTGGTTAATCCCAATAAGCAACCAAATATATAAACACATTAAAAAATTTGGCATGGTAAAAGTCTTAAAGCACACCTTAATCTGAACACAAAGAAGGTCATCTGTATTGCAGTCAGCAGCAAAAGAATGAATTTCTACAGGTTGAATTATTTCAAGTTTCCTCAACCATCTTCTTCCTGGAATGTAGATGCCTTCCAACCCACAGCGAACAGAAAACCTCTCTCTCTCTAATGATACACCTCGGATAGATAAAAGCTCTTCATCCGCAGGTTTTTGACTTTTCCATAACTTCTGAGATGAGTACTGATCCCAATCTTCAAGGTCAAAGTTCGGCTTAGAGCTTTGGGCTTTAACAGGTTGTGGAGGTGGAGCAGAATTTTGAGGCAGTGATGACATGGAGTAACTTCTAAAATGAGAGAAGAGCTGAGAACCAGATGAGGAAGACTTCTGTGATGCACCACCGAATCCTGAATTGGAACCTAACTGAGGAGGAGGCAAAGAACGAGCGGGAGAAGATAAGGTGTTATCCACAGGAAGCAACCATTTTAATAGTTCTCCACATGGGTCATAATTACTGTAATTTAAGTTGTCTTGGTTCTCAGGAAACCGATTTCTCTCCTGATATTTCTCAAACTGAAGAATCTCAATGACAGGGTCTCTGAAAAAATTAACACCAACATTAACCTGTAAAAGCACCTGCATCCTTCCAAACAAAGAAATGGAATGTGAATCAGTACCTTAACAACTGTTAAATATGGTATAGATAGGAACTATAGCATCATAATCACATGTTTAAGAAAGCAGCCAAACTGATGCACAAAACATATTTGACCGATCACATCCCCTCACTAACATGTTATCAACTAACATCATTTCACATGATTTTACTGAAAATAAAAGATGTCTACATCATTAGACTGTAGACCAAGAAAAAAGTGTATTTGCATGTACAATAACAAAAGCATAATGATTACAAGGCTCAAAATACTGTTTTAATCACTTTTTGCCACATATTAGCAATTGAACTGAGCCACTGAAAATATTTTGTTAATTCTCCACAAATACCTCCACAAACATTCTGTTTAACAAAGCCATGACTTAAGCTACTTGGGAAACATGCAAAATCTTTCACAAATATAGACTCCAGAAAATTTATGCATGTAATGTCAGAAATAGACTAGCACGATGATATTTTAGATAATACTTTTGGAAAAATAAATTGCATTGCCAAATGCAAGGTGTGACCATTTTCTATCCAGCTCAGACAAAACAAACACAATTTGGTCATTTTAATCTGCAGAAGATAGCTACATTTCGATAGGCTATTTATAAATCATCTAGTTAGAAACCACCAAAAGACCATTTATTATTCAGAACTGCTAATCTAGCTTATCAAAGAAGAATTTTGAAACATAACATGCAACTACTCTATTGCTAAATGGGTGTGTTCTCTATGTACAATTGCAACTTGCAAAGTGTTGGCATAATTGTAAGCACCTGGACAGGAAATAGACCACAAAAATTGAAGCCTGCACTCAGTTTTTCAAAAGAATATCAGATGGGAAAAAATCATGAACCTTGTGGTTCTCAGATACATACCACTATATCTCCATTAGAAAGAGAGCAACAGCTAACACCATTCCTTGCGGCACCACCAGAGACATTAGCATCAAAATTTCCTCTATCAATAAGAGCACTAAGATGGAACGTGTTATCTGCAGTTTTCTTGGTTCTTTGTGGTTTGTTCTGACTATCCACCTCAGAGTATTCTTGATCAAGTGCACTTTTTCTTGACCAAAGTGGTTCACCCGACTCTGCAATCCTAACAAAAAAATGGGAGTTCTTAAATCTTTGCAATAACATTTCAGTTTGTCTTTTGTAATCCTCCATTCTGAGAAAGGATTTGCTAGCAGAAATATCCCCTTGTGGATCAGTCTTCTGTTTTGATGCGCCATTGCCATTAAGGCCTATTACTTGACTATCAGAACTCACTTCCCCTTGTGCAGAAACCGAACTACCTCCATCTTTCAAATTTCCATTTTGTTTCTCAGGGCTTTGCCCTATTCCATTTTTAGACATCACTGCAGCAACTTTAAATGGAGTAATAATTTCTGTATCCTGCTTGTATGCTGATAAACATGCCAGAATATGAACTTGTTCACCTGAAATAGAAATGGATTTGAGGTGTATATAATGGACATAGAACATCCCAAATGAATAAAAACCAGCACATGTTAAAATTGAAAGAATCAATAGATTTAAGAAATGTATAGTACCAGGAAAAACAAATGACCGATCCAGGGAGCGTAATGAATGTATATCTGGTGCATTCTTCCAGTCATCAGGAAGTTCCCCTGCCAAAACATATCAAGCATCAAATATGATAGAAGAAAACATATCAAAGTTATTTAACTATATGGAGAAATCATGTCAGTGAATCAAAAACAAACATCAAGAAAAAACTTGAAAACAAAAAAGATGGCAAACCTCAAATATACTCCCCAAAAATTGGGATAGCATCAACTACACCCCCAAATTTTTTTTGTAACAGTTTTGTTCCCAAACAATTTAGATTTCTCAATTGAGTCCTCCTGTTAGAATTCCTTAACAGAAGACATTAAGTTCCGTACAAAATGACATTGTAAAAACAAAAAAAAAAACTTTGGATGGAATCCATGATCAAATATGGATGGAAAGACCTAATTGAGAATTTCTAAAACTCGGGGAACAAAATTAATACAAAAAATTGTTTGAAGGCAAAGTTTTGATGCAGGTTAGAAGTCCACATAAGGTGCTGTCACCTAATACATTTGTTAGGGCATAACATAGTAGAGAAATTTCTAACTGCCTGGTGACCTCGGAAGTGTGGCACAAACTGTTTGTTAGTGGTAAGTCTTGGGCAACACTGCAAAGCTAAGGAAATGTTATGAATGCATTTAAAATTTTTTTGGAGGGGGAAGGATCGTAAAATTTTGGGGAAATTTATGATGTTTGCATCAGCTAATTAGAGGGTGATTTGAGAATCTCCAAGGATCAAGCTTGATCAAAGCAACTACTATGGGAATTAGGATATAATAAATAATTTGACCTCCTTGTTCAGGGCACTTTCAATGGTTTCATTGACCATGTTCAAAGGGACCAGAAAGTGGTGTTTCAATGTTTTGTTTCATTCTTTTCATTACTGTGGGAAGATAGTCCATTCTCCTTGTCATGCTCATTTCCTCTCATAGATGATAGACAGGGATACATTCAGCCTTTATCATACATGCATGTGTTATTACACCAAACAGATAGTGGCAATAAACTCATGTCTGAAAAGTCTAAATCTGTGGAAAAAAATCCTATAACATCTGTTTAAGCATTCTGTTAACAGATACAAAAAAAAGGACAAAAAAAGAAAAATCATTCACTTTGTTTCCATACAAGAAGAGGTCCCAAGGGGTGGGCTGGATGAGGGTTAACTGATATAACCTTCCTGATGGTTATTCCAACCTGATGCAACCAAAATCACACTCCACCCATATACCAGCCAAACCTATTAAACATCTGACAGTATTGATTTTCTATAAAGGATTTTTTTTTTCTTTACTCGGTGAATAATTCTGACATTGCCTTCCTACTTAGATTAAAAAAAAAACAGCCCAAGTATATTAGGGCATGAAGCTTCAGAATTTTATTAGACTTGATGGCATGGATGCATGGTCAAGTCAGATGACAAAGCAAACAAAAAGTGCAATTCACGAATTCATAGAAAATGTGCATAGCATGTATATCTGAGAATCAATCCAGCACAGTACTTTTCTTGATGAAACAAATTCTGTGGAAAAAAAGAATATCCTATGAAATTTTCCAATTTCAGTACCCTTAAAAAAAAGCAAGAAGTATAGCTCTTAATTAGTTGTACAACATCCCATGCAAAAAGAGCCGTGCGTCTAAGAAAAAAAGGCCTTAAATTTTACCCGTCTAATGATAGTTTGAGGAATTCCCTTCTAAAATCATCAGCAAACCCCTGACTAGCCAGATATAAATTCAAACTCTAAACATTAAAAAAAATTGAAACTTAAATTAGTAGCCAAAAATAGTCCTCATTCCTAAAGTATGCTAGACATCGCACATTGAGATTAGATTAATTAGAGAAGCAAGTAAACTTGATGGACAAACAAAGTAAACACAACCTTAAATATTAAACAAAACAATCAATAAGAACCACTAAACCAAACCAGCCAGAGGTTGTTGATGGAAATTTAGAAGCCCTAAATAACAGATAGAATTACTAACCACCCATATCTCTTGACAAAGATCACTATATAATGTTTATTCAGAGAACTTTAAAGTGAATTTCACATTACTGAACAAAATTTGGATCTCAAAGTTCCTTGTTCACATGCCATTCGATATTAGAATCAGTGACAAAACTTTAGTGGGAATACTATCAAAGAAAGAATCTCGACACTTGGGGACACTTTTAGCTTTTCAGAACAATGCAGGAAACAAAATTATATTGGAAATAGAATTGCAACGTAGCACATTTTATTAGGTTCCAAAGATATATATATATATATATATATATATATATAAACTAGAAGCAGGTAAAACAGCACTCAAAAGAAAGAACTATGCAATGATAAAAAAAGGGAGTGGCTGTACCAAATGGGATGACGATCCATCCTTCTTCTTCAGAAACATCAGAGTGGTTCTCCAAGACAAGTGATGAATCATTCTTTGTAGCAGCAACAGATCCATTTTCACCACCAATACCCATATCACGAACTTCAGATTGAGGGAATGAATCTTCAGCTATAAGACCCTCCAAAGTCACAGCTGGAGAAGGAGATTCAAGAGCAGGAACAGGAGCAGAAACCTGTTCTTTGATTACTTGGTGAGTGGTAGGGCGCAACAGAAAATTCATTTTCCTCTGCAATCACAAACAATTTTAAGGAATATACGAATTGCTTTTATGGGATTGGATTGAACATTTAAAAAAACGAGGAAATACAAGGATATCAACGTTGTTTGATTGATTCATTAAGTATTACCTGATCAGTCGCGGATGGATAGAACCACTTGGGTGTCGCGAACTGCTCTTGCTAGCTTTGCTCTTCACCTCTTAACTGTTTGCCTGGCCGATCTCTTCAAGTGTTGGATTTGGATGGATCTGACAATGAGAGTGATTTGATTTCTCCTTTTTTCTTTCCTTTCATCAAAAGAATTGAATGCTTATAATCTTCACAAAAGAAAAATATTGAATAATTAAGAAAAAAATTAATTACTCAGATTTGGGGTGGCAATGGATCGGGCTGGGGAGAGTTTTTTCTGAACCGTCCTCGGCTCAGAATTTCCAATTATATGATTGTGGACTGGATGCCTATCAATCTAGTATAGACTTTTTAACCATCTACTTGACCCACGATTCCTAACGGGTTGAATAATTTTTTTAAATATAAAAATGTTTTTAATGTATTCTTAGACATAAATTTTTTTTAATCATTAACTCAGATGCTTGCTAACGAATCTAATTAAATAAAGTGATATTTAATTAAAAAAATAATTAAAATTAAAATATTTAATCTTATAATACAAGTCATGTACTCAATTATTTCTAATAATTTTGTTTTTTAAAATAATTTTTTTATTCAAATGTTTATCCATGCTAATAAAAAATAAAACAATAGTTAATAAAAGTAAATTGAATAAAACAATGAAGTGTAACTATCAAATAACTCAATATTAAATAATAATAAAAAAAACAACAAAAATCTAAGTTAATTCACTAATAATAATTTATACACATATGTGTAAATATAATAATGATTATTCTTTTTTAAATAAAAAAACCACTCCAACTCATGAATTGGTGAAGCACGTATTAAATTAATTGGTGAACTTGCTTGAACATTATGGAGATCGGGTCAAGCACGTATTAAATTAAGTTCAAACCCCAGCTTAATTGCCATGTCTAGTTGATTGACTTTAAATTAAAAACAAAAACATAATTTGCAAGAAAAATATTATATATTCATATATGTATAAATATAATAAGAGTCTTTTTGATATTATGGTAGTG
>Ga0307515_10014315_pt1 | contig 14726 bp, 16 predicted proteins | sample 17_EM_MG_FD_194513 | JGI IMG/M metagenome (GOLD analysis project Ga0307515, IMG submission 194513) | Populus trichocarpa ectomycorrhiza microbial communities from riparian zone in the Pacific Northwest, United States - 17_EM | ecosystem: Host-associated > Plants > Roots > Unclassified | place... | reverse complement strand
TACTTAGAGCTGTGCTCCGTGCGCACTAATTAGGAAGCTGCATACGCAGGCGGTTAATCGTTTTGCCAGATAATCAAGGCCTTAAAGGAAGGTAGTGATTTAGGGGCTAGCGGTAGCTTTTTCGCGACCTGACTTTTAGAAGTGGGATATTAAGTAGGCTATATAAGATCTATGTTACTAGAAATACAATTACGAACTATTGTGGTGGTGTAATTAATTAATAAAGTACTTGACCTAAGAAAGTTAATATTCTTTAATCGCGTGCACAGGCCATACCTCTAAGTACACTATCAATGTAAGGGATAGCAGGGTATAAAAAGAAAACAAAATAAGCCTTTTAATATTTAAATGTTATACTCGGTTATTAAAATCTAACTATAAGTGGCTATTAGACCCTATGTTAAACCTACTGATATTAAGGTTAACCTCGACTCCTTAATTAGGCCTAGTTATAGCCAGTGTGGCTTTCCATACAGATGGAAAAGTATGGAAAGATGGACTAATACTAACCCAAACAGCGTAGGCCCCCATAATTTAGCGGGGGTGCCCCCAAATTTGGCGGCAGGGCCCCTAAAATTCGCGAACGGGTCGCCAAAAATGGCGAGAGAATCTACAAAGCTTAGTTTTGTTTACTTTTAGCCCTTTTAGGGGCCCCCTCGCTAAATTTTAAGGGGTCCCCCGCCAAATTTGGGGGTACCCCCGCTAAATTATGGGGGCCTACGCTATTTGGGTTAGTATTAGTCCATCTTTCCATACTTTTCCATCTGTATGGAAAGCCACACTGAGTTATAGCTACGCCAGCCAAAATAGCGTCAATATGCCGTCAAGTTTGATGGCTAAAGGTCCCTAATATTGATAAAGTAAAACAACCAAACGCCAAAACGCACCTTGGTTAGCGAGAATCCCGCTTAATCGTAATCTCCCTCTTAATCATAATTTGCCCGCCCAGCAAATCCGGATCTCCTTTCTCCATATCCTCGTCCAGGCTCCCAGATCTAGAAGCGCCGAGCGAGATGCTAGTTCTTTCCACATGTCCTATCCACACGTTTTGCTCTAGCTTGACCATTTCGCTGAATCGGCGGTGGTTGTACTCTGCCGATTGACCTTTCTGCGATTCGGCAGTGCTAGGTGGGTTGAGTTGCGAAAGGTCGGGGCCTTTGCTTAGTGTTGAATGACCCGACCCCAAACCTATGTTGTGGCAGAAGGACCTGAGGAGCGGCATGTATGTCGAGAGACAACAGCATAGTAGGCCAGTGGTGGGTTCTGCGGCTGACCAGAGGCCCAAGTTGACGAAGCCCCCTGTAACGATGAGTTAGTGGAGTTTAAAATCAAAGTAATGAAATATTTCCATTTCTCAAGTTCATTTGCTAGGGAGGAAATGATATGGGCGCTTACAGGTCAAGTCACTATCACTCGAAGTCAGTGTGCTTGTGAGACGGACTATGCTCATAAGTGTAACAAGTCCACCAAGCAGGAACATAGCAACAACGCCGATTCGTGATGACCGAGCCAGTCGAAGACCCCAAATCAAGCTTATGGGAAGTGTGATAATAGCAACATCAAAAAAGATAGTCGGCACAGACTGCGTAATGAATATTGTCTGTTCACTAATGCATTTTCCAGGAGATGGCGTCCAGGCTGCTGAAATTGGCGAGCAACGGAAGATTAGGATAAACTCTGTACCTAAGAACCACATTGTAACGAGTATGGCGAGTGCGTAAACAGAGTAACGCAACCAGGTGACAATCGGGAACACACGGAGGTAGAATGCCAGGATTGAGTATTTGAAAAAGCAAAGACCAGGGTTGTAGAAGAGTAAGAGGATGTAAAACAGGTAAGCATAGCGCCTAAGAGCCTCTGGAGAGACTGTTTCTTCATGCTTGCCGAATCCGTTGGATAGCTGTATCAAACCAAAGATGGGAGATAATAGCGCAAATGGCTGTCAAATGAGTTTTATATTAGCCTTGGAAGACAATGGACGTATTCATTTATTTTGAAGGAAAGGAGGGAATGTTAGAAAGTATGCCTACCACGCCAGCAAGACAGAGCCAGTCATCCCAGCCAAATCCAACACGAGAAATTGACCGCGCCCAAATCCGCAATACAACACAGAGGATGATAATGATAATGAATGAAATAGAGACGCCAATGATTATCGGCTGTTTGGTCGCATCAAGGTAGGCAGAATTATCCGTGGTCATGATTCTGCTCGTAGAAAGTAGAGGGCAAGGTGCGGGTTGGAAGAACACAACTAATATTGGCGGCAACACCGTCAAAGTGATCCTAAACTTCCGGAATATGGCGATGACGAGGGAGTTTCAGGTACATATCTCTCGCCCCGATGATCACTCAGTCCGAAAGTATGAATAATACCGCGTAAAAATGGTCGGAGAACCAACTGCTGTTGCAAAAGCAAAAGATTCGTCGTAGATTAAGAGCGGGTCCACGGGAACCATTGTAGAAAATAAAGGCATTGGGAAAGCGTACCAGGGAATATGTTGGTTGGTGCGAGGCGCGGTTTCAGAAGTCCGTCTGGTGTCCGGCTACGGGCATGTAGCAATAAATAACAACACTAGTAAATAAACTATAAGGTATGCTAAAGTAATTTCCTAATCATTATATTTTAACAGTGGATTTTTATTGCAGCCGAAAAATGCAAGTATCCAAGGATTTGGACCCATCCCTGAGGTGCTCGAATAGGCCTATTGTAATAGCAGGACTGAAGAAGTTGAGGGTGAGTTTTTGTACATTAACATCGTAAAAATCCAAGTTCTACTAGTCAAAACTTGCAGTATCGCATCTCTCTAAGCCTCTCGTATTTTGCTGATGTGAGCCCACCCGTTGTGCTCGGAAGTTGGAGTACGGGGACTGTTTGAAATGACAAGGCCACGACACAGCCTTACGAGCGCGGCACACGTCATTGTCCGATCTCCACCTCCAGATTCATCCCCATCCCCAAATCGGACATGCGAAAGCCAAAAGCGATCAAGCATGTCCATTACCACCAAATCGGGTTATATCAGAGCATAAGTGTTCAAGTCTGCAGCCCTCTCCAGATACAGAGAAATTAAGCGGATCTGTCAATCGGAAAATCCAAGAATGAGGACTATCGACCTGAATCGGGCTTACTTATTACCGTCTTACTACTATCTCAGTTACCTACCTTGACTCGGTCATCGACTCGGTCACCGACTTAGTCTGCTACCCCTCTACCTTTCTCATGTACATATGGAGGCCCTAGAGCCACATTCAATAGACAGAGTCCTCATCCTTGATCGTCCGTTCAACAAGGACTCTGTCCGTTCAAGCTGGCTCCAAGGAGCCTTATATATACGTGAGGAAGGTGTAGGGAAAAAGGCAGGGTGATACGCATCTGGAACAGGGTGGTGGTCGACAGGATCCCCAGCAATCAATAGCAATGCGTCCCAGCTTACCCTGGACCCTCAAAATACCAGCGTTTTATAGGGAAGTATCTCTTCACTATTACACTTCCTAGTTGCCTGCTAAACAGTCCACACATTTACCAGAGAAACCCCGTCCTTTCTCCCTAAACTTTTCCTATCGACACGCCTTCTGCTACTACAGATTTCGACTACACAATTAGCGGCGGCGGTACCATCGGGAAGTTGCAAGCTGATTGACTTCTATATATTGGTTATGGCATTGTTATTACTAAAACAAGCCTCGAAAACCATGCTATTCTTGAGTTTTTTTCTAGGGCACCTAGGTTCCATGGCGCTGCCTGCAAGCTCAGCCTAGATTCAGTCCGGATGCCAATGGCAGCAACTCCTTCGGCCTCAGTGACTTTATGAATAGCTAGAAAGAGGCCTCATGGCCTGCGATAGTTCCTATTGGAATATTTTATTCGACAGATTCCAAACAGCGATTCAAACTATTGTGACAGTATGCTCCGGACAATTTTCCAAGAAGGCTTCTTCGGCAGGATCAGAACATTCGAAAAATTCCACTCGTTGAAACACTGTTTCTTTACCATCACCCTATGCTGACAACTGCTTAAGAACCAAGTCTTGCGCAAACATTTCAGCATCAGGCTTTCCCCTGAACTATACTATTAAGAAAAATACAGGCGAAGAGTGTTTCTTCTCCTAGCTCGTAGACGACTGATACTCTTTATTTACTCCCTTGGGCCCATCCAACCAAACATGGCCGACTGAAGGAGGTTCAGGTCCAGTTTGCCAAGCTAGGTGGGCTTATATAGTGACCTGAGGTTAAATATAGGTGACCTAAAACACATATATTTAAATTTTTTCACTAAATTTAAGGGGGTAGGTGAGGTGAGTTTATGAAAGCTCTTTATGGGGATATTAGTTGAAGACCTCTTATTTTATCTTTTGAAAGTGTTAACTCCAGTTTCAAAAAAATTCGTTACTAAAGAAACCTAGTGATGGACGAGAGTAGCAAAAGCTAATCGGCTCTTGCTGAACTTCTGTACTAATAGATAACGTCAACTGAACGCCAGTAGCGTAATCCATTATGACACACCTAATTGCCCAAAAGCAACACACCTTCCTACCTCCCTTTCTCCACGGACCGACCTACAGCCAAAACAGCAACCCAGTTTCCGGTCCAATCTTCCCATCAGCCAATTCATCCCAAGCCTTAGCCAACTCCCCCATCCCTTCCGCCCACTTAAGCGTAACGCCTGGAATCCCACCTCCGTCCTTAAAACCCGCCCACGCCTTCAAAAACTCTTCGAAATACGCCTCCTCGCCCACCTCGAGCGCCTTGTCCCGCAGCCCTGACCCATTCGCCTGTACCCTCCCCAGCCCAGCCCCCTCCGCGAACCCGGCCATGATCTCATCATGGCTCATCGGCCTGACCTCGCCACCCACCCCAACAAACGCGATCTCCGCAGCCGTAGGCGCCAGCGCGGCGTGCCAGATCGCGGGCGCGTTGTCGCGGGCACCGAAGTCGACGAGCACGATTTTGGCACCGGATGCCGCGGTGGCTTTCGCGCCGTCGGGGTCCGAGTACAGCAGCACGCGGTCGTAGAAGCCGGTGCGCTCGGTGAAGGCCTTTGAGGCGGCGGAGGAGACGCCGATGATGGCCGCGGGCTGGGACTCCGCGGGCCGGTTGTGCCGCAGCTGGTGCGCGAAGCTGACGGCTGTCTTGCCGGAGGCGGCGAAGATGATGACGGTGGCGCCGGTGAGGGAGGCGTCGGAGGCGGTCCAAGACGTTGCGTCGGAGGCGATCCAGGACGTTGCGTCGCCCATCGGGTGGACGCGCTTTACGTCGTCCCAGGCGAAGGCGTGGCGGTTGAGGTTGTAGGATGTTTCGAATAAGACTTGCATTAGTGAGTCGTAGCCGAGATGCGCGGCGGGAGCCGGGTTTTCCGCTTTGGACGGCGCGAGGAGGTAGCGGTTGTAGAAGGGGAGGATATGTTGGCGGTCGGAGTTCGTGACCAGGACCTGGTTTTTCGTGCCGGGGAATTTCACTTCTAGGTCGACGGGGAGCGTGCCAATGGGTAGGTAGCCAAAGAGTTGTTTTCCTGTTGGAATCTCGGGGACATTGCTTTCGATAATCTCTCCATAGCCCCAGCCAGAAATCCGGCCGTATTTTGATGCATCTTTGAATGCGTCTGGAATCGAGGGCGGCAGAGGATGGACGTCCCACCACCCGAGCAGGTGTCCTGCGCGGGCATATGTCAAGTTATTTGTGGTTAGGGAAATCAGAGATGTTTTCATGCGGACTGAGGAAGGTCCTAGCGGAGGAAGCGGTAGAGCATCGGGAAGTGGGATAATGTGCTGCCTAGTGTAGTCTGCCTTTTCTAGCACATGTATAGTGGGTACAGGATCCATTCTAGGAAGACTTGGAATCTCTCACTTTTAAGACAGAACAGGATAGTGCTCTTAACAATGGATATCCTGAAACTGGAAGGGTATTATGAAAGAAATGCGCTTTTTGGGGGTTCTTTGGGCTATTTCATTTGACACTGCATAAAGACGTGGAGGTGGAGTTGGGAAGCTCATTTATACTATTACCTCAGTTCTATCACATGTAAGTCTGCGGTCAGATGTCCTTACGGACGTTGCAGATCTTCGGCATGGGTCGCAAAGGGATAGGTGGGGCCGGCGCTGAAGAATCATTCTGGGCTGTATACGATTCTTACATGTGGTAACTATCATGTCGGTGTAGAAAATGTGGGCTATGTGTGATGAAGAGGCGTTTTAGGCGTCCAAGAAGTCACATTGGAGATACAAGCATGGAATTCTGCTTATGGCGTTGCTCAAGTCTCGGGTCTAGCGTTCTAAAAAATACGCCCGGCAAGTATTGCTCTGCGTATTATTGGCATTTCGTGGTCTAAACGAGGACAGCTCGAATTTTCGTATCATTAACTACACTTCTATCATCATGCCTATTCCCAACCCTCTATCAACTCTCCTCACACAAAAGGAAATAATCATTTTAGATGGCGCTCTAGCAACGGAGCTCGAGTCTCGCGGCTGCGACCTCAGCAACGCGCTTTGGTCTGCCGAAGTCCTGATCTCCGACCCATCACTAATCTATCGAACGCATCTTGACTATTACCGTGCAGGTGCTGATGTAGCGATCACAGCTAGCTACCAAGCCACGCCCCTGGGGTTGCAGAAGCACCTAGGACTCGACGAGCACCGCTCGATTGAGCTGATTCAGCGAAGTGCTGAGCTTGCAAAGCAGGCGCGCGATGCGTTTGAGAAGGAGTTGGAAGAGAAAGAAGTAAGTCTGGTGGGGCTTACGAGGAATTTGCTTGTGGCTGGGAGTGTAGGACCGTATGGCGCGTTTCTGGCGAATGGAGCAGAGTATCGCGGCGATTATCAGCTTCCGCGAGACGAGATGAAAGCGTTTCACCGACTACGGATTAAAGCTTTGGTTGATTCCGGGGTTGATATTCTGGCATGTGAGACTCTGCCTTCATTCTCGGAGATGGATGCACTTTTGGAGCTGCTGCGGGACGAAGTTCCTCAGGCTGCTGCTTGGTTCTCATTCACGCTGCGAGACTCGGAGCATATCAGTGATGGAACGCCCCTAAAACTAGTTGTTGAAACACTTGATAGGTCCGATCAAGTTGTGGCGTTGGGGATTAACTGTGTTCCTGAAGCAGACGTATTGGGAGCTCTGCACATCCTACGGAAATTAACAAAAAGGCCGCTGGTAGTTTATCCTAATTCAGGCGAGCAATGGGACGCGAAGAGTAGAAATTGGATTGGAGAAAGAGCGCAGGGATCACGGCTTGCGGAGCTTGTTAAGCAGTGGCACGAGGCCGGGGCAAGATTGATCGGCGGTTGCTGTCGGACGACTCCACAGGATATCACAGTTGTCAAAGACACCGCTTCTAGATGGTCTCGCAAGCAGTAAAATTAATTTACGCTCACGAATCTCTTCTTTCATCAACAGATATCGTTCCTGTATGAACAATACAAGAAAAGGCTAGAAAATTACATGAGACCGCCATCCATCAAACAAAGCACCATTACTCGGCTTATTTATCCAGCCTGGATCTGCTATTTCCAATTTCTGCCGAACTTCCATACCATAGGAACAAATTCATCGTGTCCTACTGCCCGCCCATCAACCACTGCAACCACACCATAACGGACCCTGCGGCCTCCGACATCACGAAGGAGTTGGTCAGCTATCGCATTTGAATTGGAGCTGTAGAGCATATGTGCACTGAATGCCTTTGCAATTTCTACAGGCGACAATGATACCGTTCTTCCGAGATTCCACCGGCCGAGAAATGTGGGAATGACACAGAGGATGCCAGGAAAAGTCACCAGAAGGGCCCGTAGTGAGACTTGAAGACGGTCAGGTGACCGGTTTGTAGCGCTTGTACCGTTTGAGTTGTCGACGAGTTTACTGCAGGAAGAACAGTGCGGAATAGCATCTCGCGAGCTGTGGCAAGCATGTCGTCTGTTGGGCTACTCCAATTGATTGAATAGTCTGGGGTTTCTAAAGTATCGGTGCTGTTCGCATATTCAAATGCAGGAAGCCCATTGGAAATAATATGGTAACCGACCGGTCCTGCGGAATTCAGATGTACTGAGGGCTCGATTTAAAACGAGCCAAAGACCGCCGTAAGTAGTGGGGCTTTGGATTGTGTTGACGAAAGCAAGTGTAACCATAATGAACTTATCATCTCTGTATGTGTGAGCTGGATCCAAGGCGATAGAGTTGTTAACTAGGATGACATGATATTCCATTATTGCGGGCGCCAATGTGCATGCATCGATCACCAAGTAATTCATATAAATTTATCAAATAATCTATGAAAGGAATTTGTCGCACGCGCTACTAACAGTTTGGCGATTGGAACATGATGATGCAGCCCACAACTCTCCGCAGGGCGATACTCTAGATATACTCAACCGCCAGTCTCATTGAGAGGTTCCTCGTCCCTTGCTGATGATTGGCTCTGCAAGCTCAACTTCACCTGCCTCGCATATCTGAAGCCGCACTCGTTTATTTTCTTGCGTGATAAACCCAAGTTGTGCCTAGCAGCATGAAGCTCAGAATTACTTTCCCAACAGCTCTCCGTGCTGTCCCTGTTCTCAAAGAAGTAACTATGGAGCCAGGCTGAGGAGGGCTGGAATGCACTCAGTGTTGAAATGAGGTTATGGGGCTAAAACTCTGTGTATTGCTTATCTTCTATATAAGTGGTTGAAGAGATTTCAAGTAACTTCGACCGGCGGTCGAAGTTGTCTAATTGGTCAGATTCCTGCCAAGAGCTTTCTCCCACAAGTCTCATCACGTGATATCGTTGCGAGCTTGTTTTCCAACACTCAGCTCATTGCGTAGCCTTGACCTCGGTCAAACACAAGAAAGGAACCTGTATCATATGCTGCTTTAAAATATTACGTATCTGAAAAGCCATCCAATAGAGTTAATGGTCGAGTAAGGGAATGCGTAAAACAAAATGCAGATATAAATGCAACGGGTCGGCACACTCTGCCGGTGAACACTGCACTAGAAGGGGGGATTTGCAGACACGGCACAGTAACTTTTGTAGCGTGTCTGACATACACGTGGGAATGGCTACTTAACTCGACAAGGGGCGACAATTGTGCGAGGCACGCTGACATTTTGACGGGTGATTCTTTTTCAGGATATTGCTTACAGGCAACAGCATATTATCCTAATGGATACTTTGCGTCGACTCAATTTGACGCTGGCGGTTCAGAGGAAGAACATCGGTGAAAAACGCCTTGCCTGCACAATGAGCCAGAGTGATGTATAGCAGCGTTAGCACGGATCACGCATGGCGATACGCTGCAGACCCGTAAAGCGAATAGGACTTGAAGCACGTGACTGCCGGCCGCAAATTCGGTGAAGCTGCTAAGTCTTTCGTTGCCCGGTGACATCGCAGCTCGTCTAGCAGCGCGAAAACACGAGGGCTTCGCGTGTTTATGTTCAGTGGCTTGCATTTCATCATCAGAGTTATGAAGACATATGAAGATATCTGTGAAGGTTTACGCGCGTCCTTGGAGAAGGCTTTTCATATGGCCAGAAGAGAAGAAGATCTCGGACGACATTTATGCACGTGCTTGACAAGACAAAGACAGAGTGCATTTCGAGGCAGATTGGTATAAGAGAAGTCTCAAGATGCATGTGTGGTGATGTGACCACCCCCCCTTTTCAACCCCCGAGCAGACGGATGGAGCTTAGCGGTGGGATGCAGTTCGCCTGCTAATGCAGGTCCGACCGACGCTTGTAGTTTAACTCAGGGGAACATGAACGTCAACACAGCCCAGGGCACAAGGTGGCTGACCGGCCTCCTTCCCCCCCCCAACCCTCGACGCCGTTTCGCTGCTTCGAGTCTTCAAGCTTTCAGCTCCCTCCCTCGCCCACCAGTTGCAGGGACTCCCCGGTACGAATACGATGATCACTTTGCATAACTTCTCTCTTTTCAGCCTGGCCATGTTCGCACCTCGGCCATTTGACATTACCATCCCGTCACACCCCTTCGGCTGACCACGCTCCCCGGATCTGACTATTATTAAAAAACGCAGCCGCCCGCCCTGTCAGTCTTCAACAACCCGAGAGTAGGAGTCTCCTGCTTTTGTCTCCTTGTTCATCCGACTAAGGGTTTTCTCCTCGTCACTACGGTCGTTTCTGTAATTCGTTTAATTCTAATTTGTGCTCTTTTTCTGGGTGCAAAGTCTTCAATCCCTCGACTTTCATCTCGTTCTCTCCTTCACTAATAGATCTTTCTTGCATATCTATCAAACTTAAACCCGGTGTTCCACGCTCATAAGAACCGGTCGCCCGGATTGTGTGACGAATCGTTCCTCACCTTTCACGATGGTTTCCACACGACAGCCGCAGGGTCTTTTGCCCACTATCCTCACGCTCATCGTTCTTCTCCAAGGTGTTTTGGCAAACCACGGCCATCAGCATGTGCACCGGTCGAAATTGGAGCAGATTCAAGAACGCGAGAACATTCTGCAAAAACGGGCCAACATTGCCATTACCGGCATAAAGGGTTCAGTGTACCCACGCCAGGAAATCCGCACGTTGGCCAAGAACGCGGACCAATGGAACCTGTACCTGCTCGGAATGCAGGCTTTCCAAGCCGTGTCCCAGTCCGACCCATTGTCATACTATCAAATTGCAGGTTTGTCGCCCTCTACAGGCAACCGTCCTTCTGCAGCAGACGCTGATATAGACAAAAGGTATTCACGGCCGGCCATACGTCGAATGGGATGGTGTTCCCGGAATCAACCAGGTTGGATACTGTCCTCACGTTTCCACTCTTTTCTGGCCTTGGCACAGGCCATACCTTGCTCTTTTCGAGGTTTGTGCTGCGAATACCATGCGTTGAGAATCAACTAATATAGTTTTTAGCAAACCTGGTATTCTCATGTGCAAAATGTTGTTAACTCTTTCCCCGCATCTACGCGAGCCCGATGGACTAATGCTGCTGCGACTCTTCGTATGCCATACTGGGATTGGGCGATGGCTCCTCCATCTGGTCAGAGCTCTGTTCCTACTCTCATCAGGGACCAGACTGTCACCGTTACCACGCCATCTGGTCAACAGACAATCAAAAACCCTCTCTATTCGTACACTTTCAACCCGGTTAGCAATGCCTTGGGCGGCTTCCCGGTAGGTATCCTAATATCATGATCCAGTATATGTATTAATATCACTCAGTATAACACCTGGACAACTACTCTCCGGCGCCCTGTGGATGGTGGTTCCGCAAGCACGAGGAGCAACAACAACATGTTCGCCTCAATCATGGACCAGAACCGCGTCTCTCTCCGTGACAGAGTATACAACCTTTTCGTGGCCCCCGCTCAGTTTGTTCAAGTAAGCACTGAAGCTAGCGGTCCTGGTACTGGAAACCCTTCGTCCCATGACAGCTTCGAGAGTACACACGACAGCATCCACGTTATCTCTGGAGGAGAGAGCGGTGGCCACCTGTATTACGTGGACTACTCCGCCTTTGATCCGGTTTTCTGGCTCCATCATACGTCAGTCATTGCTTCAAACATAAAAGCATATAGGCTAATTCTTCCACAGCAATGTCGACCGACAGATGGCTATGTGGCAGGTTCTTCAACCCAGCACATATGTCGGCACCGGACAATTGACCCAGAATACCTTCCTGTGGAATGCAGGACAGGTTAAGAATGCCTATACGCGTATGTATCGAACCTTCACTCGGATATCTCCGTGTTGCTAATGCATAGTAGCCCTGAAGCCCTTCCACAAGGACACTGCTGGCAATTTCTTCACCTCAATGGATATCAAGTCCACCTCCGTTCTCGGCTACGTATACCCAGAAACCCAGAGCGGTGCCTCCGCCTCCTCCGTCCGTGCTGCCGTGAACTCCCTCTATGGCCCCGGCTCCAGCAGCAGCAAGCGTGACGTCCACATTGCCCTTCCATATGAGGGTCGCCCACCGCGCGTTGGTGACCACGAGTATCTCCTCAACATTAACTGCCTGAAGCACGGCCTTGGAGGACCCTTCACGATCTACGCTTTCTTGGGCAACGTCAGTTCTAACTACACGACCTGGGCCACTGCTCCCAATCTTATCGGTAGCAACGGTGTCTTGGGAGCTTACTCCCAGACGAACACGAGCGATGTGCCGATTGAAGGCTGTATCCCGCTTACAACCGTGCTTCAGGGCAAGGTTGCATCTGGCGAGCTCTCGGGTCTGGATGTATATTCCGTGTCTTCCTACCTGAAGAAGCATCTGTCCTGGAGAGTCGTCAAGGTAAGAATCATCTCATCAATGGTAAAGTAGGAGCTACTCACTAACCCGCTCCTTGATAGGTTGGCGGTGTTGTCGTTCCCCCTGACCAGGTCCCCGGCCTCCACATGAACGTCGCCACCTGCCCAATCGTGCCCGCCGCGTCCTTCGATGAGTTCCCTACCTGGGTCGGTTACCCGAAAGTCCTGGCCAACATCACGGCCGGCATGCCCGGAGGCACACCTTACATCCCAACCGGTGGCTCGCCATCCTCTCCCTACTCTCCCGGTGGCACAGGCACCCCGTACTACCCGTACACACCCAACAACAATGGCAGCCCGTATAACCCAAGCAACCCAGCCGACGAGCCCGGCTACTGCGAGGTCGAAACCACTGTCGAGTATGTCGATATAAACGGCAACTTCTTGTATGCTGAGAAGAACTAGAGGGAGCTGATGGGGGGTGATTGGTTTCGTTTGTTCGTTGTATGGGGTGGTTTTTCTGTCTTTTGGTTAGATGCGATGTGGAGCCGTCTCTCTCCGCGCCGGGAATTGCTAATATGGTCGTTTGCATAGCCCGAGCAGGGATTGTCACATAATGTCAATATATATACCGTGTCAATCGGCAGGTTTTGTGCTTTAAACTAATATGTTGACTGACTAAAGCGAGTTTTTACCGCACTGACATGATGTGAGGAAACAGGTATCCGGACATTTTGTTCATGCGAATATTAATGTCTGTAGGTTTCATTGTGTAGAAATGTGTGTTGTCTTAACCCAAGTACATAGGCGTATTGCAAAGGCTTTAGAAGTGAGTATTACCTTATTGATATTTCATTGCCTTAATGATACCACGAACTACGCCACAATGCCAGCTAGCAACCAACGTTTTCGGGTTTACCAATCCGAAAGGAAAAATAGGCAGAAAGGATGTGTCTGCCACGCGCTATGGCTAGACGCACATGACACACGCGAGTTGAAGGCTTTAGATGGAGTTGGAATCTGAATCTAGAACTCAGTTGGGAGTAGATTGGAACTCAAACTTCGCAGTTGAATTAACGCTAAAAGCGAAGGTTTTCATGCGTCCTGACGTCAGGTGGATTGGGCGAATGGAAAATTTGTTTCCGAGTTGTCTCACTTTCTGAATCAGCCCTACCGTGTGCATCTAGACTCCACTTAACATACAATCATGCCATAGATGCTTGTTCTTCTAATCAATATCACAACTACCCAAAGGGATCTGGACAGGCGAGCTACCATTGACCTGACACAAACGTCAGGCCTTTTATGTTTGCCAACTTGCATATAATTTCTGAAGCTGCAAGCATACGAACTTGGGACTTCTCGTATTGCTGCACCACCATCCTACGAGGCATTCTGTGAGGCGTCTTTTGAGGTACTTTGTCCCTTGAAGCTTGGCGGCTTCGATTTGCTCGAGAGCCGGCCCTCGCGCCTGCTCAGCGCGCCGAAACCAAGCATGCAGTGGCGATCTAGATCTCTGCTACTGTAGGGGTGCGTGATAGAGGGACTGCAAAAGCAGTTGATTGCAGTAATGGCGCGCGGGGTCCTTACTGATTTGTCCATTAGTAACCAGAGACGCCTCGCGGGTTAATCTGCTTTTTCGATATTACTCCTGCTTTTGTGGCTTGCATGGCAGGCTGAATGACCAGCCCTCCAGCACTCCCACTAATTGGCGCCGAAGGAAAGTCTTCCAGGCTGAAGGTTGTGTGACTATTTCCCTCGTGCTCACGAAGATCAATCCAGTCCGAAGCCCACCAGGTCACAGCCCCATCGCAACCCCATCGAACAGAATCTCGGATGACAGCACCCCGAGCCACCCATAGCTGATGCGTAGAATAGAGCCCTCCTCTACTATCTACGCGCACTTTACACGTGCAACTGTCTGTGAGACCTCTCCGCGACCTCGCGACCTCTCCGCAGCCTGCTTTTTCCATCTTCTCTTACCCTCCATTTCACCGACTTTGCCGCATCAGCCCCCATCTCCTTTTCAAGGCACCGATTTGGGCATCAATTCTGATTCAATCTTCCCAGATCCCGTTTCAACAATGCCAGCAAGCGCTGCTCACGACCACGAAAACATTCACAAAGCCCTTATCCATGCCATGATCCAGGAGGTTTTTAATCTGGCTGCCTAAGGGATGAATGAGGCAGTGATAAGCCAGTCTTGTTGGTCGTGGATGTGGCTATGGATGGCGCAGCAATCCAAGCTCGAGGGTTGGGTCCTCAGGCCAGCTCAACCAACCCGACACAGTGTACGCCGTCATGAACTGGACGTCGGTATCACCGCTGGTTTCCGTTGGTGACTACGCGCGTGGTTGAGTGAGAATCGACAGCGGTTTTTGTACAATTGTTGTTGCCTCCCAACTCAACCACATCTCCCTCCTCCCCCTCCCCCTCCCCCTCCCCACCCCCGGTCCTTCTTTTCTTCCTCGAAATATTACTTATCACTTCATGCGAGCCATGAAGAACACTTCGGAGCATCGGGACGCTCCTGGAGAAGAGACAGC